>Ga0209991_10000449_pt1 | contig 18119 bp, 21 predicted proteins | sample ChitaG_FD_183167 | JGI IMG/M metagenome (GOLD analysis project Ga0209991, IMG submission 183167) | Deep subsurface microbial communities from South Pacific Ocean to uncover new lineages of life (NeLLi) - Chile_00310 metaG (SPAdes)... | ecosystem: Environmental > Aquatic > Marine > Oceanic >... | reverse complement strand
TCGTCGGAACCCGTGAAAGAAGATTGGATGCTGAACATCCCCTGCACCCGGCGCATGCGCTCCTTCTTGACCTTCCGGATGAATCGTTCATTCTCCTTCGTGCCCTTCGCCCCCTCAGCGTGGGTGTGACGCTCGGTTGCCTCAAACGCTATGATGCCCCGCATCCCCGATTGCTCGACCGCGGCAGCGATCCGATCAAGCACGCCGGTTACGGCGTTCGGACCCGAGAAGGTGTCAGCAAACATGGTTGTACCCGTTTTGATGAACTCGAGGCAGGAGATAAGGGCACTCGCATACGCGTCCTCGCGAGTTATTGCCTCGTCCATTGGCCACCAGATACGCTGCAGAATCTGCGAGAAATCGGTAGGGGGCTCAATCTTCAAAGGGGCGCCGCGCAAGAGTATGCCGTAGAGATGGGTGTGCGAGCAAATCAGGCCGGGCATGACTATTTTGCCGCGAGCGTCAATGACTTCTTCAGGCTTGCTTCTGGTTTTTGCTTCGCCGCGCTTGACCGAAACAATGCGGCCGTCCTCGACAGCAATCGAGCCATTAGCGATGATTCGACGATCCTTATCCATCGTGAAAATCAAACCGTTTTTAATCAACAGGTCAACCATCCAATCCCTAACAACAAAAACACCAGCACACATTTAAGCTTTCGGTGAAATGGCGAATCAAAGGTGAACCGCTCCCAAAAAGAAAAAGGTTGCCCGTGGCGGTTTATTTAAACCCCGTAAATTACTTGAGTATGGTGATTTAGATATGCCAGAATTTTCAGCTTCCATAATGAATCAACTCATCCGAAAAGCGGGCGAAGTCCGCGTGTCGCGTAGCGCCGCCCTCGAGCTCAGCGCAGTCCTCGAGGAATATGCGATTGAGCTGTCAAAGGAGGCGATAAAGCTAACTAAACATCGCAGCGCGAAAACCGTAAACGAGAGTGATATTCGGGCAGCTGCATCAAGAATACGCGCATAACTTTGCCTTGACTAGGTGATGTTTTGGTCGATTTAGTTATTAGAAATGCGCGCTTAACCTTGCCCGAGGGAATCATCCGCGGAGAACTCGCGGTCGATAAAGGACGCATTTCTGAAATCGCTACGAGTGGGCTGCCCAAAGCCGATCGAGAAATCGATGCGAAAGAGAAAATTGTGATGCCTGGAGTTATCGACACCCACGTCCATTTCTATGATAGCCATTACCTCCCCCGAGAGGACTTCCAAAACGGTAGTGCCGCAGCCGCAGCGGGAGGCGTCACCAGCGTGATCATGATGCCCCTCGATACTCCGATGCTGACGCCAAGAACGATAAAAACTATCATCAAGCTCGGGCAGAATGAGAGCCTCATAGATTTCGCCCTCCACGCGGGAAACATGACCGCAGAGTCTATCAAAAATATTCCTAGTATCGCCTCGCTCGGCATTAAATCATTCAAAGCGTTCACGTGTGCCCCCTATGGCATCAAAGACCGGATGTTGGAAGAGCTGATGACCGCGATAAAAAATGTTGACGGTACAATATTTGTCCATGCGGAGGACGACAAAGTTCTACAGAAACAAACCAAGCGGCTCCTTAAGGAAGGGCGGAAGGATCCATTAGCTCATACGGAATCACGCCCGAACGAAGCCGAAGAAAAAGCCGTTGAAAAAGTGATCAAGCTCACCCAAAGGACTGGCTGTAAATTGCATCTAGCCCACATCACGACACGTCAGGGTGCTGAGCTCGTCAAAAAGGCGAAGGACAAGCGAGTGCCGCTAACTGCTGAAACATCTCCGCACTACTTGTTTTTCACACAAAAAGACATGAAAAGGCTGGGGCCGTACCTGAAGGTGAACCCAGCGTTGAAGACGAGCGAGGATTGTACGGCGCTCTGGAAAGCATTGTCCAAAGGAGTGATTGACATCGTCGCGACCGACCACGCTCCCGGCACTAAAGAGGAGAAGGAAATCGGGTGGAAAAATATCTGGACGGCGCAAATTGGGATACCTGGGGTAGAAACCCTGCTACCGCTCATGCTCGGCGAAGGCGTCGCAAAGGGCAGGCTGACGTTCGAGAGGCTGGTCGATGCCCTCTGCACCAAACCCGCGCAGACCTTCGGCCTTTACCCGCGCAAAGGGGTCATCCGCGAGGGCTCTGACGCCGACCTCGTGATCGTGGACCTCAAAAAAGAAGTAACGATAACAGCTGAGAGATTGCACTACAAGGTTGGATGGACCCCCTACGAGGGAGTGGGAGTTAAAGGGGTGCCGGTGACTACGATCTCACGGGGCATTATAGTGGCTGAAGATGGGGATGTAGTCGGAAAACCAGGGTATGGGCAGTTCCTGAGTAGATAGATTCAAGCAAAATATCAAACGCCTTTTTCAACCCTCGTGCGAGTTTTCCAGTAAGAGCGAAGCGCATCCAACGCTCGAACAGCTTTCTCTGGAGAGTCGTAAACGGGGATGTTTTTGCCCTTCACCGCCTCCCGCACCAGAACGCCAGCCCCCACTGCCACTGTCACGCTGACGACCGGTTTATCCTTAGACTTTTCCGCCACCTCCGCTATTGCTTGAACATCTTCGGGCTCGAGGAAACTCAACTTGAGCTCGTTCATCACCACTACACCATCCACACCATGATCCGAAAGCACCTGTTCGAGGACGAACTTGTACCGATCTGCCTTCGCGCCGATGCCCAGGTCCACCCATTCCACAATGTTGATATCTTGATATTTCCTGGTGATCTTCTTCGTGACCTTATCGGAGAGCTTCGCCAACGCAAACTCCTTGCGGGAAAGGGCATCCGCAACCAAAGTCGCTGCTCCATCGGCATTGGTAACCACTGCCACCCGATCGCCCGGCATGGGGGGCTGTTTTGCCAATGCATCCGCAACTCCCAGGAGCTCCTCGACAATGTCAACCCGAATAGCTCCGACCTGTTTGAGATAAGCGGCGAATATTTTATCTCGCTCATCCTGCGCTGTGCCTCCCTTCATTACGACGACAGGCTTCTTTCTCACCGCTTCACGAATCAACCCGAGAAACCTCCGCCCATCGCGAACGCTCTGCAAATAAATGCAAATTACTTTCGTTTCCTCGTCGTGCATTAAAAATTCGAGCAGGTCCGCCTCAGTGACATCGACACTGTCGCCAGTCGATGCAAACTTGCCCACACCCACACCGTGAAAACGGGCCCAATCGAGTATCGCCATGCCAACTGCACTATCCTGCGAGATCACTGCGATGCCTCCGCGTGAGGGCATGAAACCGCGCTCGAGTGTCGCGCACAGACCCTTCGATGTGTTGATTACCCCCGCCGTCGCGTTCGGGCCGAGAATGCAGACCTTTCGCTTAGCGACCCCGCGCGCCAGTTCCTCACGCTGCTGTTGATCAAAACCCCCGGCGACTAAAACAATCGCCTTCATTACAAGATTAAGTAAATTTCGCCAATTCTTCATGACGAGCTTTGAAGGGAGCACCACTACGGCGAGATCGCGTCCCTTTGGCACCTGATTCAAATTTTTGATGGCGCCCTCAAGTTTCCCGCTCAGGTCCACAACGTAGGTCTTGCCCTCGAAGCGATGCATATTGTGAACGAGCGAGTGAAAGAACGCTGGCGAAACTATACCTTCTCTAATCCCATCGGAGGCACCTACGAGCACGACTGACTTGGGCTCGAAAATCGCCTTAACTTCGTTAGACATTACTTGCTCTCCACAAGGATTATCCGGGCATCGGCTACCATTGCGCCCTTTCCGTCATCGAATGTAAAAATCGGGTTCAAATCCATCTCAGCTATCTCGGAAAACTCATGTGCGAGCTGCCCGACCTTTTGAATGATGTCGACGAGCGCACCGACATCGGCCGGAGGCGTCCCCCGGATGCCCGCTAGGACCGGGTAGCCCTTGATCTCTTGAATCATTTCGCGCGCGTCCTCAGCACTGAGCGGGGCCAGCCTGAAACTGATGTCATCAAGCACCTCGACCCACACGCCGCCCAGCCCGAACATCACCGTGGCGCCGAAAGAGGGGTCCTGAAGAGCACCCACGATTACCTCGCGGGCGGGGGGGAGGTATTCCTGAATTGTCACCCCTAGGATTTTTGCGTCTGGCTTGTATGCACGAGCGTTATCGATCAAATCGCCAAACGATTGTCTAATCTCCAGCTCCGAGCTCAACCCCACCCTGACGCCCTTCGCCTCGCTCTTATGGATGATGTCAGGGGAAGCAATTTTCAGAACGATAGGATAACGAACTTCTCGTGCAAATTTAACCGCTTCACTTATGTCGCGGGCTAGCTCCGTCCGGTTCACCGGCACCCCCCATGCAGCGAGAACCCGCTTAGACTCTAATTCCATCAGCTCACGTCTGCCCTCCTTGCGGGTTGAATTGAGGATTTCAGCCACTTTTCCCTTCTCTGCAGCCAAGCCCATCACCCAAGAACAAGCTAAATTGTGGCAAGTGCTATAAAGATTTTCCCTCAAATTACCAAAATCTGGGTATTTTTAACTCTTTTAACAAAAAGGGGCATTTATCCTTACTTAAATAGTGAAATCAGGAAATATAGTTTAAAAACTAAAAATCAAGGGCATAATAAGGGACCGAGGATTAGCTCAGAAGTAGAGAACAGGGAATTTAGAACGCTATGGTTGGGTGTTTCATTCTAATGTTGCATGCACCCTCTGTGGTCACGGCGCACGGTCCTACTGGGTGCTCTGGAGTGCACGCTTCGTTAAACAGCGGACATTCACGTGGGTTAATCAGCCCCCTGAGAACATCACCACATCTGCATCCCCTTGCGAAGTCTTCTACCTCCCCCACCTGAAAGTCAAATTTTTCATGTGCATCATACCCTTCGAACTCTCGCCTGAGTTCCAGAGCGGATCTTGGAACCATTGGAAACCCACGCCATTTTTTATCAACGACTTTAAACACTTGAGCTATCTTCTCCTGTGCCACCACATTGCCCTCGGGACGGACCGCGCGGGTGTACCCAATTTCTACTTCGTGCCTGCCCTCGCGCAATTGCTTCAGTAGCATCCAGATACTAAGCAAGACATCGATGGGCTCAAACCCGGCAATTACCTGTGGCACCCCGTAGTGATCCGAGAGATGCTCGTAGGGTTTGGACCCAATTATCGTCGAAACATGCCCGGGACATATGAACCCGTCAAGTGCAACCTCGCCGGACCCGAGCAGGAACTCCATCGCCGGGGGGATCAGGCGGTGGCACACGAGCAAGCTGAAGTTCTCGGGGGGCCCGCGAAGAACCTCAGCGGCAGTCGTGGGTGCAGTTGTCTCGAACCCAACAGCCGCGTGAACGACCTCCCGCCCTGGATTTCGTCTCGCCATCTCGACTGCATCAGCCACGCCATAGACTATCCTGACATCCGCGCCGTCGGTCTTGGCCCCGGCCAACGATGTCCCCGTACCCGGGACGCGAAACATGTCCCCGAAGGTGGTAATGAGGTAACCGCGCCTGGCGAGCTCGATCGCTTCGGCGATTTCCGCGGTGCTCGTCACACAAACTGGGCACCCCGGGCCGCTGATCACTTCGAGCCAATTGGGAAGCAGGGAGCGGAGACCGAACTTGGTGATGGTTACCTCGTGACTCCCGCACACGTGCATGAATTTTACCCTGCGATTTGGGTAGAGCCCGCGTATCTCCCGCAGGATTCGGGCCGCTATTTCACGGTCTCTAAATTTTTTCAACGTTGCGCTCGCCATTTTTAAGACCCAAAACGTTTTTAATGCCTCATACTGCCTATAAGCTTCGGTGGACGATTGAAAATTTTAGTGGTAGCCGACTTCCACGGAGCGCCTAATGCCGAAACCAATCTCTCCAAGTTCCTTAAACGCGGTTATGATTGCCTTGTGCTCATAGGCGACCTCACAAACTTCGGCCCAGCTAATCTATCGAAAAGCATGCTTGAGCGGATCAAGACAACGGGGATACCCACGTTCGCGGTGCCGGGCAACTGCGATCCGAAGGAGATTCTGCAGGTGCTCGAAAAGTACGGAGTTAACCTTCACAGCAAGTGCGAGCAGCTCGATAATATCACATTCGTTGGACTCGGGGGCTCAAACCTGACCCCCTTCAACACCCCCTTCGAGCTCACCGAAGCGGAGATCCAAGAGGAACTTGCGGCGCTGACCTGCACCACCGGCACCAACTGGGTGCTAGTCACCCACGCCCCGCCCCACGGCACCAAGCTCGACCAGAGCGACGAAGGTACTCACGTGGGGAGCAAGAGCATTCGCAAGTTCATCGAGCAGAAGCAGCCCCTCGTGGCGCTCTGCGGCCATGTGCACGAAGCCCGAAATACCGAAAAGCTTGGGCGAACCCTGATGGTCAACCCCGGGCCAATTAGCAAGGGTTATGCTGCTGAGATAACTGTAGATAAAAATGACGAAATTCAGGCCAAACTGCTCGAGCTCTAGCAATCGCAAAAATGATGAAATAAATGCCCAAAGTGACATGCTGCCCCCGTTGCGGTTCTTCAAAGCTCAAATGTGCTTCGGGGCTCCCCCATCTCTGGTCACTTTATGACTGCCAAGAATGCGGGTACCGAGGTTCCCTGATCATCGAGGATGGAGCGCTCGCAAGAAAAATCAGAAAGCGATGGTTGGGTGAACAAGGGGATAAAGGCTAGGTCTGCAGACGAAATACTCTCTTGGTCATTTTCGAGATTTTCGCTTGCACCATTTCTTTTTCGACCCCTGCAAACTCATCTGCACTCAGCATCTGGCCGCGTTTGTCCATGTAGTAAATTCTCAAGCTCTTTCCGCTGAAAATACAGATAAAGTAGTGTGTTCCTCTCACCATCCACACCCTTAGGTCAGGCAACTTGCCTTTCCTCATCACCGACCCCATCTTTACCTGGCGTACATCGATGAGGTCTACACGTTTTTCCTTAAGCTCGCGCGCGGCGAAATTCCGAAGGGATTTCAAAACGGCTCTTGGCCCCATAGCAAACCCGTCGAACTAAATTACCCCTGTCGCGCGAGCCAGCCGCTCCGACGCCCGCCTGCTTAAACCGCTACCGAGCACGGTATAGCGCTCGGGTCGTATGCGATGCGCCATGGTGAGAGCTCTAACCACATATTTCGCCGGGATGCCGAGCTCCTTCGCGTTTGTCGGACATCCTATCGTCCGAAGCGCCTCTCGAGTTCTCTGCCAATCTTCCCCCTGTAAGTAAGCCATCAATATCGCCCCGACGCCACACTGCTCACCATGAAGAGCAGGTTTGGGGGCGATTTGATCGAGTGCGTGGCTAAACAAATGTTCTGCACCGCTCGCGGGACGGCTGCTCCCAGCGATCGCCATGGCCACACTGCTTGAAATCAAAGCCTTCACGACCTTGCGTACGCTCTCCTCGGTGTGGCGGTGTACGAGTCTTGCGTTCTCCATTATGATCTGAGCGCTCAAGAGCGAGAGGGCTACAGCGTATTCGCTGTAGGGTTCACCAAACAATCGATGCGCAAGCTGCCAATCGCGAACCGCGGTGAAGTTCGCCACCAGATCACCGCACCCTGCTGCGAGCAGACGATGGGGCGCGCGTTTGATAATGAGCGTGTCAGCGACTATTGCGATTGGGGGATGGGTTTGGATCGATGTTGGCTTTCGCCCATCCTTGATCGATGCCCGGGAGGATGATATCCCATCGTGGGATGCTGCAGTGGGCACCGAGATAAAAGGCTTACCTCCATCGAACGAAGCCATTTTCGCTACATCGATGCATGTGCCGCCCCCGACCCCAAGCAGGAAATCAGCTTTGCCCTTGGCCAACTTTCGGACCCTCGCAACCGTCGCTAGATTTGCCTGCTTGATTAAATCATAGTCTACCTTAAACCCGGTGTGCTCGAGCAGACGCTTGACCCTGCTACCGACCAGTTTGAAGGTCGTTGAGTCGGCTACGACCAAAGCACGCTCACCAAGACTGAGGCGCTCAGAAACGTCCACAACCCGCCCGATCACCCCCGGGCCTATCCAGACCTCGCGGGGGAGCTCGATGCGTTTGGGCTCTTTCATTTTACTTACCAGCTCTTCTGTTGGCGGATAAACTTTATATACAAATAATACCAGCTCTTTATTGCTGCTTCTAGTGCAGCATCTTTTCAAGCGAGGTATAAGCTTGGAGAAACCAAAACTCAAATATCTCAAAGGCACGACAACCGTCGGGCTTGCGTGCAGGGACGGCGTGGTGTTCGCCACCGATAGCCGGGCCACGATGGGTTACTTCGTGGCGAGCAAGCAGGCGCGAAAGGTGTTCAAGATAACCGACACCATCGGTGCCACCACTGCTGGAGGAGTCGCGGATACCCAGAGTTTAGTGAACACGCTCCGAGCTGAGGCAGGATATTATCTGATGCGCGAGGGAATCCCCATAGGCGTGCGAGCAAGTGCTAGGCTCGTCGCCAATATCGTCCACGCGTACAGCCTATTCCCTTACATCGCGAACCTGCTGGTCGGGGGTACAGATGCCTCTGGTCCCAGGCTTTTCTTCGTCGACCTTGACGGTGCCCTAACTGAGGAAACCATGATAGCTACGGGATCAGGCTCGCCGGTTGCCTATGGTGTGCTCGAAACCGAGTTCAGGGAGGGTATGAGCATCGAGGAAGCCTCACCCATCGTAATCAAGGCAGTGCGAACAGCGATAAAGCGCGACATCGCTACGGGCAACGAGATCACGGTCGCAGCGATAAACAAGCGAGGATATCGTGAGCTTTCACCCGAAGAGATAAAAAAATTGGCTTAATCCAAGCTCTGCTTAAAAGGTGACCGCATGGCTGCGGATGAACTGTTGCAAGAAATAAAACGCATTATGCGAGAGGAGACTCCCTTCGCCAAGGCGATCTCCGACATCGATTTCGAGGGACCCAAGGTGGTGCTTTATTGTAATAAACTTGACCCGCTCATGGACAACGGTGAAGTGATAAAGGAGCTCGCGCGTAAGATTCGGAAGCGGATAATCCTACGCCCCGACCCCGGAATTCTGACCGAGCCTGATGATGCCGAAAAGGACATCCGGCGCCTCGTCCCCGCAGAGGCCGGGATAACCGATGTAATTTTCAGCCGAGATGTAGGAGAAGTCACCATCGAAGCGCAGAAGCCCGGAATAGCCATAGGTAAGGGAGGCTCCCTACTCCGCGAGATAATGCGGGAAATCAACTGGACACCCCGGATAGTCCGGGCGCCCCCCATTAAGTCTGACATCGTGCGAAACATCCGTCGCTCGATGATCCAAGCGGGTGCCAAGCGACGCGATATCCTGCGGAAGATCGGCAGGCGGATTCATCGAGAGCCCAAGGCGAAAGGAGACTGGATCCGGTTCACGACCCTCGGGGGGTCGCGCGAGGTTGGACGTTCATCATTTTTGCTCCAAACCCCTGAAAGCCGGGTCGTGATCGACTGTGGTGTAAACGTCGCATCCGAGGATCGAGCTTTCCCCCACCTCGAAGTCCCCGAAATCAGGCTGCAAGAACTGGACGCGATGATTCTCACCCACGCTCACCTAGACCACTGCGGTTTTATTCCCTACCTCTTCAAGTACGGGTTCGAAGGTCCCGTCTACTGTACTCCCGCCACGCGTGACCTCGCCGTGCTCCTACAGCTGGATTACGTGGACATAGCAGAGCGCGAGGATCGACCGCTCCCTTACAACAAGCGAGACATCATCAATTTCCTTCGCCACTGCATCCCACTCGAGTACGGCGATGTCACCGACATCGCGCCCGACATCCGGATTACCCTCCACAACGCAGGGCACATTTTGGGCTCCTCCATCGTGCACGCCCACATCGGTGAGGGGCTCTACAACCTCGTGTACACGGGCGACTTTAAGTTCGACCGCACGCGTCTCTTCTCCCCCGCCGTTTGCATGTTCCCTCGCTTGGAGACCCTCGTCATGGACAGCACCTATGGGGGTGCTGAGGACATCCAGCCCTTTCGCGCGGACGCCGAAAGAGAATTCATTCGAATCGTGACCGAGACCACGAAGCGAGGGGGCAAGGTCGTCGTGCCGGCATTCGCGGTCGGGCGCGCGCAGGAGATAATGGTCCTGCTCGAGGATTTCAGTAGAAAAGGAATGCTTGACGGGATACCCGTTTACTTGGACGGGATGATATGGGAGGCGACGGCTATCCACACGGCTTACCCAGAATACCTGTCCCAAGAGTTGCGGGAGCGGATATTCCGGGCAGATGAAAATCCATTCCTGTCAAAACTCTTCGAGAGAGTGAAAGGCTCTGCCCAGCGAGCGCAGGTAATCGACGGAGGCCCGGCGGTGATCGTGTCGACGGCGGGGATGATGGCCGGAGGGCCCGTGCTCGAGTACTTCAAGACCCTCGCGCCCGACCCACTCAACACCCTTATCTTCGTCGGGTACCAGTGCGAGGGCTCCCTCGGGCGTCGCATCCAAAAGGGATGGCGCGAAGTCCCCCTGCGCGGCGAGAAGGGGAGGGTGGTGGAGGCGAAGGTTAACATGGAAATCCGAACGGTCGAGGGATTCAGCGGGCACTCAGATCGAGCCCAGTTGCTGAACTTCGTGCGGAGGGCCTCACCCAAACCTCAGCGTGTCATATGTGTCCACGGCGATGAAAACAAATGTACCGATTTGGCAAGTGCGCTGTACAAACTTTTCAGGGTCGAGACGAAGGCGCCCCGGAATTTGGAGACCATTAGGCTCCACTAGCGTGACGGACCTCCCCTGAGTGATGCTAACTCCCGTTTAGTCAGCTCGCGTTTCTTAGCCCGCTTATCCACAATCGTGCTGTGTCCGAATGGGTCCATGAGAATCAGCCTAATCCTACGCTTCCCTACATACACCTCATCGAGCTTTTTGATCTTTACCTCACCCCGTCGACGCCTCGGAGCATCAACTTTTTCGATTGCCAGCTTTATCGCCTCCTTGACGCGATCGAGCACTCCCTCGACATTCGACACATAGCCCTGGCTCGCTGGCCCTGGCTCCACGGTCACCCCAAGCTCCGGCAACTTGATCGTTCCCGTGCTCGATTTCACGACCCTGACCTTGAGGTCTTCTTCAGATGTGATTTGAAACTCGTGGCGTGCAGGGGGCCGCTCGCCCAATGACATGACATCCGCATGCTTGAACTTGCAGCTGGTGCAGCTCGCAGAGGTCTCCATTATCTCACCGAAATATGGAATGTTGTCGACTCTGCCCCTGACGCGAAAGGTGCCCTTAGCTCCGCATATTGGACAACGATCAATAGGGAGTAAAAACTCCCTCTTCCGCATGAGTTCACCGAAAGTTATGCGACGGTTCTTTTAAATTGGATATTGATTAACCTGGGAGTGGCTATTACCTTTGACTCCGTCAAGCGACCCACGTCCCCACCTATGACCTGGCAAATCCCCTTCAGCTGGTCGATCGCTCGCTTGAGCTCTGCTGGGTCCTGGTTCATTAGCGTAGTGATGTCGAGAATCATGATGTTGCCAGCTCGAAGCTCGTCCGCGACCTCTTGAACGTCAACGAGACTGTGAAGGTCCATGCTCTTGACGTAGATGGGCTCGAGCGCGTGAATACCCCTTGGCCTACCAACAGCCTCTTCCTCAAGCTCCATGATCGGTATTTCATCGACCGTTTCAGGCCTTACCCCAGACTTTGCCTTGAACAACTTTTTTAAGGATCTCAAACATTCGCCTCCTAATAAATGGTCGAGGCTTTCAAGCTATTTAACCTTTCGCTAGAAACCGCCACATTTCATCTCCGACATGGTGCAGGTTCTTGATCACTTTCCCCCTCGAGCCCTGCATCTCAGCCCCGGGCACGAGCGCTTGCCCAACTGCGATGGGCTTGCCGTGTCGTTCGTCCACGATCGCCACGTTCTCCCCTAGAGTGACTCCCCCGTCCGCAGAGACCACCCCCGGGGCCATAATATCGGCTCCGTTGGCGACATGAGGCACCGCCCCCATGTCAACGACCACCCGCTTTAACGGAATTCGATCGAGTGATTTCAACGTCGGAAAAATCTTGTCGCTCAATCTGACCAAGAGCGCTTCACCCGCAGCCAAGATGATCTCCCCTCCCTCCTCCAGCTCCAAAGCCTCGATCGGCCCCTTCAAAAGTTCAGCAGCGGACTCACCAAACCGATCGATGACTTCCCGTGTAAGTTGCCTGAGCAAAGCTTTTCGTAAATGATAACGGCGCTTTATCGGCATCAAACAAAAGTGGCTCGATACGCTTAAATACGCAGCTAGCGAGAAGTTGATGATTTTCATGGCGCAGCGGCCTCTCGATGTGCTCAACCGTGCCCTTGAATCGTCGGTGCTCGTGGGACTCAAGGGCGGACGAGAGCTAAGGGGAAAACTGAAAGGCTTTGATGTGCACGTCAATTTGGTGCTGGAGGATGCAGAGGATATCCAAGGTGGCGAAGCGGCGAAACGTTACGGGACAATGGTGATCCGAGGCGACTCGGTCGTCTTCGTCTCTCCGGCTGAGTGAGGGACATGGTCAAAGGTACCCCATCGATGGGCAAACGCCACAAAGTCGTGCACATCCGTTGTCGACGCTGTGGAAGGCGCGCCTACCATGTTCAACGAGGCGTGTGCGCGGCCTGCGGCTATGGTCGATCGCGTCGCATCAAGCACTACAACTGGAAGGTAAAAACTATTCAGGGTTTGCGGCTTCGTTAGCCATACGGAAGTGTCAAACGTTGGATACTGCCTCCTCTTGCGCTAATTAAGAATTTAAGCATGGAGTTTCCAACATTGATTGGTGGGCCGGTGGATCAGCCTGGAAATGAAGGGGAAACATCTCCTCGTCAACAGAATGATCGTCCGCTTGGCAAATTATAATATCTAAATTGCGGGAGGTCGCGGGTTCGAATCCCGCCCGGTCCACCACTCAAAATGAGTAAGTTTTATTGCTCTTGATTCCAAACACAAGTCTGGGCTCGTGGTCTAGTGGTTATGAGGGAGTTGGCGTAGCCGCACCCTAACAAACGTCGCCTTGACATGGCGAAGTTCCGGGGTTCGAATCCCCGCGGGCCCACCATCTATTTTTGTGTATAGTGTGAGTTTTTAACGATCTGATGAAGCTAGTCCTCGCCTCCACGAGAGACCCGGCAGCCAAAAACATCACCGCGCGACTGCTGGAGCTCTACGACTTTGAAAAATCACCAACATCGCCGAACGCACACAGGTGTGGGGATGTTATGCTAGTAACGACTGCGAGCAGCATAACTCAAATCACCGAGCCACCCATGGACGTGGAGGAAGTCATCGTTGCATCCAGACATGCCAGCGAATCAGGTAGACCCACGCTCACTGTGCACGTGCCGGGTAAACTCGAAAAGATGGAGCTCGCTGAAGCTTCCCCGCCGACGGTAAAAACTGCCCTCAAGGCCCTTTTGGATATGCGCGACGAACTCGGGGTGACCTACGATGTCTCCCTCGAGGCCACCCACCACGGCCCAACGCAGCTCAATGTCCCGGTGACATTCGTGGAGGTTGGCAGCTCACCCGAACAGTGGCGCGACGAAAAGGCCGGAGAAGCTGTTGCTCGAGCCATCATGGCCGCGGCAACCACGTCGATAAAGTGTCGCCATGCTATAGGTCTCGGTGGCCCACACTATGCCCCCCGCCACACCGACGTGGTCCTGCACACCGACGTTGGGGTAGGACACATCCTTCCAAAGTACGCGAGCATTGATGAAGCGCTGCTCGAGCAGGCGATCGTTCGCACCAGAGGGGGCATCGAGCTGCTTGTACTCGACTGGAAGGGCATGAGCAGCGAACAACGTCAGATTTCCCAGCGGGTTGCCAGCAAGCTGAGCATTCAGGCACTGCGCCGGAGAGAAATCCTTTCCCAAGCAAAGGTTTAAATTAACTCGAGGGAAATTTACTAACATAAGTGATAAGGGGGATTTGTTTGCGAAAGGCTGAGTCGGCTGTGTTTACTCCTGAAACGGGATTTGAACTCACGAAGCCGGGAATTTCACCAGTCGCTAGGGTCAAAGCGCCCGAGGCGGTTTCCACGCTTACCAACGAAGAGCTCGAACAGGTTTTACAACAGGCGCAGGCTCGGATTGCCATCGTCGGTTGCGGCGGCGCAGGTTGCAACACCATCTCTCGCATGGTGGGGGTTGGCATCCAGGGCGCTGAGACGATAGGCCTCAACACCGATGCTCAAGACCTGCTTTACACGACTGCCGATCGAAAGATCCTCATTGGGCGCGATATAACGGGGGGCCTCGGAGCTGGCAACGACCCAGAGAGGGGAGAAGCCGCCGCGCGCGAGAGTGAATCGATTGTGAAGGATCATATCTATGGCACCAACATGGTCTTCGTGACCTGCGGTCTAGGAGGGGGGACTGGGACCGGTGCGGTACCAGTCGTGGCAGAGATCGCGAAAAAGCTCGGGGTGCTTACCATTGGCGTCGTTACCCTGCCGTTCACCGTCGAGGGGACGCGCCGGAGGCAGAACGCCGAACAGGGACTCCTGCGCCTGCGGGGGGTCGCTGATACGGTAGTTGTGATCCCTAACGACAAGTTGCTCCAGCTTGCCCCAGACCTTCCCATTGGCGCGGCATTCAAGGTAGCCGATCAACTCCTGATGGATGCGATCAAGGGGATAACGGAGATGATTACAAAACCCGGGCTCATCAACCTAGATTTCTCCGACGTGCGCGCGGTGCTCCAGAACGGCGGGGTGGCGATGTTAGGCATTGGCGAATCAGACACCGACAATCGCGCCAAGGAAGCCGTCGAAGAGGCGTTGACCAGCCCGCTGCTAGACGTCGACATCACCGGGGCAAAAGGAGCGCTTGTAAACGTGGTCGGGAGCCTTGACATGACGCTCGAGGAGGCGGAGCAGATAGTCTCCCAAGTCTCCGAGACCTTAGACCCAGAAGCTCAAATCATTTGGGGCGCGCAGATCTCTGAGGATATGAAGAACGAGGTGCGGGTAATGGTCGTGCTCTCTGGCGTCCATTCACCCTATGCGCTTGACCCGGGCGAGCAACCCCCGCGGGTTGGCGGGCTCACCGATCTCGGATTGGAGTCCTTGTAAATGCGCAGGTTTCTCTCGAACTGTAAGCGAGTGCTGCGGATAGCACGGAAGCCGGGCAAAGATGAATACCTACAGGTGGCGAAAATTACCGGGCTTGGGATTACACTCATAGGTTTCATTGGGTTCCTGATATTACTCGTCGGCGTTTTCCTCGGCTCGACGACAGCCCCGTAAGGTGATGGGATGGAGGAAGTCCAGAAGCTGAGCGTATTCGCTGTCCGTTCAACCATAGGTCAAGAGAAGAACACCACAGACATGATTGCTACACGCGCGAAAAATTTTAACTTACCAATCAAGGCCGTGCTCGCGCCCCCTGGGATAAGGGGCTATATATTCGTTGAGGCCATAGGCAAATCCACCGTGGAGCAAGCACGAGTCGGAATCAAGCACGCGAGGGGTGTCGTCTCGGGGGAAATCCCGATGGGCGAGGTCGAGCACTTTCTCGTGCCGAAGCCTGTCGTCGTGGGCATGGAGATCGGTGACATCATCGAACTCACCTCAGGTCCCTTCCGAGGGGAGCGCGCAAGAATAATCCGTATCGATGAACCGAAGGAGGAGGTCACCGTCGAGCTCTTCGAGGCAACCGTGCCGATCCCAGTCACGGTTCGAGGTGACTTCGTGAAGGTGATTCAGAAAAAAGAAAAGGAGGAGGATGCTGAGTGAAAACAAGCGATGTAAAGCCGGAAATGCGACGCGTCGATTTAGACATGAAAATCGTCGAGATCGAGGAACCACGCTCGTACGCCAGCCGGACCGGGAAAGAAGGCAGGGTGACCACCGCGATCGGAGAGGACGACTCAGGGCGTATAAAGATCTCAATCTGGGACAAAGATATTGATCGCGTCAAGGTAGGTAACACGGTCAAAATCCGTAACGGCTATGCGAGACTCTTCCGCGACGAGGTCCATGTCAGTGCGGGCATGTACGGCAAGCTTGAAGTCGTCGAGTAGTCGGCTACACCACAGCGCTTTTTAGCGCTTGAAGCCTACTTTTTGAGAGGATTACACCTCTGGTAAGGTAGTCATGATGAAATCGAGGGTTAAGGTATTAGTTGAAGGTGGGAAAGCCAGTCCCGGGCCGCCTCTGGGTCCAGCCTTGGGGCCGCTCGGCATTAACATCGGGCAGGTAGTAGCGAAAATCAACGAGCAGACCGCCACATTCGAGGGCATGAAGGTCCCGGTGAGCGTGATCGTGGACAAGAAGACCAAGCAATTTGAAATCGTGGTTGGTTCACCCCCCATAGCCGCGCTGGTCAAAAAGAAGTTGGCTCTCGAGAAGGGGGCGAAGACCTCAGGCACGGAAGTCGTCGGGAACCTCACCCTAGCTCAAGCGGTCGAAATCGCGAAGCTGAAGGTTGAGGACACGCTGGCCAAAGGGCTGAAGGCCGCGGTCAAGGAGATCCTCGGGACATGCGTGAGCATGGGCGTGACGGTCGATGGGAAGGACGCCCGCGAGGTGCAGCGTGAAGTGGATGAGGGAAAACATGACGAGGTGTTAAAGTAATGCCGATCTCCAGCGAAAACTTGCTCAAGGCGATTAAGGAGATGAGGGGGAGCAGCCCGCAGCGAAAATTCGCGCAGGGTGTCGACCTATCGATTAACCTGAGAGACATCGACCCGAAGAAACCAGAAGGGCGCATCGACCTGGACATTACTCTCCCCCACGAGGTCGGCAAGCCGTATAAAGTCTGCATTTTCGGTGAGGGGGAGCTCGCGCGCCGGGCACGTGATGCCGGTGCAGACCTCGTGCTTGGACGCGAGGATATCGAGACCCTCCAGCAGGAGCGAAAGCGAGCGAAGAAGCTGTCCGACGAATTTCACTTTTTCCTCGCTCAATCCGATTTTATGGTCAGGATAGGCAAAGCGCTCGGACCTGTGCTGGGGCCGAGGGGAAAAATGCCAAAACCGATTCCACCCACGGCCGACCCAAAGCCACTCATCGAACACCTCAAGAAGACCTTGAAAGTGCGAACGAAGGACCAGCCGACCCTGCACGCTCATATCGGTGTTGAAAACATGAGTGATGAGGAGCTCGCCACGAACGCGCGAGCGGTGCTCGATGCAATCGAACACAGGCTGGATGGCCTCAGCAAGGTCCGCTCGATCCACCTCAAGACGACGATGGGGAAACCAGTGAAGGTCGAGGTGTGAGAATGGCTGTAAAAGCTGAACGAGTTGCACCTTGGAAGCAGGAAGTCGTCAGCGAGCTCATCGAGAAACTCAAACACTACCCGGTGGTCGGGGTGCTCGACGTCGCGAACCTCCCTGCCGCGCAGTTCCAGCAGATGCGCCGGAAGCTGAGGGAGCATGCAGATATCATCGTCTCCAAGAACACCTTGCTAAAGCTCTCGCTCGAGCAAGCAGCCGAACGAAAGGACCCGAAGCTCGAGGAGTTAATCGACCACTTGAGCGGCCCAACTGCCCTGATCCTCGCCCACCTGAACCCTTTCAAGCTCAACAGAATCCTCCGCGAGAGCAAGACCAACGCCCCCGCGAAGCCAGGTTCCCGTTCCCCTCACGATATCGTAATCCCTGCCGGGGAAACAGGCTTCGCCCCGGGGCCCATGGTTGGGGACCTTCAGCGCGTCGGGGTCAAGGCCAGAATCCAAGCGGGAAAGGTCGTCATCCTTGAGGACTGCCCAATCCTGAAGGAGGGAGACGTAATATCCAAGGAAATCGCCAACGTCCTTGCGAAGTTTGGAATCATGCCGCTCGAGCTCGGGCTGAAGCTCCGAGCCGTTTATGAGGCCGGCATGGTGTTTTCTGGTGAAGTTCTAGAGATAGACGAAAAGATGGTCATCGGGCAGGTCCAAGAAGCCAGCGTGAGCGCCCTGAACCTCGCGGTGAACGTGAATTACCCGACCTCCGTGACTATCAGCCTGATGATCGTGAAGGCGAGCGCCGCCGCTCGGAACCTAGCGCTGAACGCCTATCTACCGGTCTCCCAAATCATGCCCGTGTTGCTGGCTCGCTCCAGCGCGGAAATGCTGGGCCTTGCAGCGGCCGTGGGTGCGAAGGATCCGCGCGCGTTGGACGAGGATTTAATGAAAATGTTGGGAGTGGAGCCACCTGCGGAGGCCAAGCCGGAGGAGAAACCTAAAGAGGAAC
>Ga0209991_10000448_pt1 | contig 18122 bp, 15 predicted proteins | sample ChitaG_FD_183167 | JGI IMG/M metagenome (GOLD analysis project Ga0209991, IMG submission 183167) | Deep subsurface microbial communities from South Pacific Ocean to uncover new lineages of life (NeLLi) - Chile_00310 metaG (SPAdes)... | ecosystem: Environmental > Aquatic > Marine > Oceanic >... | reverse complement strand
TTATTGCTTCTATAGCTATTAATGGTCTTCCTATTGCCGTACTTAGAGGATAAATTCCTTGGTATAAACCGTTTGCTTTAATAGTTGGAAAGACAAATTCATTTACAAATTTATCTTTTAAATCAATGGTGAAGTGCTTAACTACACCTAAGTTAGCGGCTTTTTCTTCAATTTCGTCAAATATGGAGGGATCGGCAAATTCTTGGCCGAGATCTGCTGTGAAAGTATAAATTTTTGATTTATAATTCTCTTGTAACCACTTTATCATACAAGAAGTATCCAACCCCCCAGAAAACATTAATAATATTTTCTCATACTCTTCTTTATTAGGGCCTAATTTACTCATAATTACTCAATTTTTAAATTTTCCTTTAAAAAATCATTTTTTAAACAGGAAACATAGGAATTGATTTCAATCCCATATTCTCTCCTAAGTTAAACATTAAATTCATATTTTGAACAGCCTGTCCTGCTGCCCCCTTAACTAAATTATCAATTGCTCCTATAACAATTATTTTATTGGCACTTTTATTTAATGTAAATCCTATATCACAATAATTTGAACCCTTAACCCATTTTGTTTCAGGAAATACACCTTTCTTTGTCAAACGAATAAAAAATTCATTCTGATAATATTTTTCGTAGAATTGTTCAATTTCATCGTAACTAAATGAATTTTTGAGATTTCCATAACATGTACATAAAATTCCTCGATTCATTGGTATAAGATGCGGTGTGAAAGTTACTGATATCTCATATCCATAATATTCACTTAGTTGCTGTTCGATTTCTGGTGTATGTCGATGAGAATTTACATTGTAGGCTTTTATCGATTCATTACATTCCGAGAAATGTGTTGTAAGATTTAAGGAACGCCCTGCTCCTGATACTCCTGATTTTGCATCAATAATTATGCTATCCGCCTCTAAAATTCCTTCTTTGATAAGAGGTAATAGGCACAGTAAAGCGCATGTTGGATAACAACCAGGGTTAGCAACTAATCTTGATTCTTTTATTTGTTTTCTTTTCCATTCACTAAGCCCGTAAACAGCCTGATTCAACAAATCTTTATTATTATGTTTAACCTTATACCACTCCTCATATACTTCTTCAGATTTTAATCGAAAATCGGCACTCAGGTCGATAATCTTAACATTTTTTAAAATGGAATCTGATAATAATTTAGAAGTAACTCCATGAGGCAAAGATAAAAAAATAACGTCAAGGTGGTTTGCTATAGTTTCGAGTTCATTCTCTTCACATTTCATTTCGCATATTTTGTTAAAATTTCCATAAATTGAATTATAAACTTGACTATTGTGTTTATTAGAGGACAATACTTTAATCTCTACTTCAGGATGGTGATATAATATTCTTACTAATTCTTGTCCTGCATAGCCCGTTGCTCCTAATATTCCTGCTTTAATCATCATCATAAATCTCAATTATTTTTGAAACTGTTGTAATACTTCATTCAAGATACTTATGCCTTTATCAATCTCTTTTTTTCCAATAATCAGCGGTGGGACAAACCTTATAACATTTTCACCAGCACCTAATAAGAGCAGATTTTTTTCCATGCATTCTTTAACGATATTTTTCACTGAGCAATTTAATTCAATCCCGAGCATTAAACCTTGTCCCCTTACATCTATTATCATTTCATATTTTTCTTGTAATTCTATTAACTTAATTTTGAGATAAGCTCCTACTTCCTTTACATTTTCAAGAACTCCTCCATATAATAGCTTTTTTAGAATTACCTTGCCTGCAGTACATGCCAAAGGATTACCTCCAAAAGTAGATGCGTGATCACCTGGTTGCAAAGCATCTGCCTTACTCTGAGTAGCCAACATTGCTCCAATTGGGAAACCACCCCCTAATCCCTTCGCTAATGATACTACATCTGGTTTTATATCAAATAATTGATAGGCAAAAAGTTCACCTGTTCTTCCTACTCCACATTGAACCTCATCAAATACAAGGACAATGTCATTTTTATCGCAAAGAGATCGAACTTTTTCTAAATAAGTCTTCTCAGCAGGATGAATTCCACCCTCTCCTTGTATAGGTTCAATAATAATTGCACACGTGTTTTCACTGACTGCCTTCTCTAACTCATTAAAATTATTAAATTCTACGTAGGAAAATCCAGGCAATAAAGGATTATATCCTTTTTGATACTTAGTTTGCCCTGTCGCAGTAACAGTCGCCATCGTTCTTCCATGAAACGATTTTTTCATTGTGATGATCTCATAGCAATTTTCTCCACGAACCTTCTTTCCATATTTCTTACTTAACTTTATTGCCGCTTCTACCGCTTCTGCTCCGCTATTACAGTAAAAAATTTTGTCAAAACAGCTATTTTGAATTAAAATTTCACCTAATTCAATTGAAGGAGGCATCCAATACAGATTTGAACAATGCTGCAATTTTGCCAATTGAGTAGATATCTCTTTTACATAATCACTATCATTATAACCTAGTGCGTTTACAGCTATGCCCGCGACAAAATCTAAATACTTCTTTCCATTATTATCCCAAAGATATACTCCATTACCTTTTTCTAAAACTATAGGGAATTGGCTATAGGTGTTCATTATAACTTTAGTACCCCTTTCAATCCATTCATTCGTCATTATTCTTATCTCTTTTTTATTTCATTCTATTTTTGATTTTATTTTATAAACATCGTACCTATTCCATTAGGAGTTAAAATTTCAAGCAATAAACTGTGCTCTACTCGTCCATCGATTATATGGACTGTATTCACCCCATTTTGTATTGCTTCTATGCAACATTTTACTTTAGGAATCATTCCGTTAGTGATAATCCCATCCTCTATATAAGATAAAGCTTGATCGACATTCATCTCTGAAATTAGCGTTGTGTGATCATTTATATTACTATATACGCCAAACACATCTGTTAGGAATATCAATTTTTCAGCATTTAATGATTTTGAAATTGCAGATGCTACTTCATCGGCATTGATATTATATGTGTTGCCTAAATTATCCTTGCCAATAGGAGCAATCACAGGAATTATGGAATTTTTTAGTATTTCTTTTAAAAGGCTAGTTTTTACATTTATAACCTCACCAACGAAACCTAAGTCTTTTCCGTCAATTTTCTTCTTCTTAGCCTCCAATAAATTCCCATCTTTTCCACATAATCCTAAAGCATTTACACCTTGAAGTTGAATGTCGTTGACAATCCCTTTGTTAACATTACCTGCTAATACCATCTCTACAACTTCCATGGTTTCCTCATCAGTAATTCTAAGTCCGTTGAAAAATTTTGGTTCGATACTCAGTTTTTTTAACATTTTGTTGATTGAATGTCCACCTCCGTGTACTATTATAATATTAATACCAACTAAATTCATGAAAGCAATGTCTTCAACAAAAGTCTTCTTTAACTCAGCGTTTTTCATCGCACTCCCTCCATATTTTATTATTACCGTTTTTCCAGAAAATTTTTTAATAAACTGGAGTGCCTCAACTAAAACTTTTACCTGTTCCGTTTTTTCAATAATAATAAATACCTCCTTATGATCTATAATCTCCATTAATTCGTACATATTCGTAGCTTAAATCACAGCCCCACGCTGTTGCTTCACCAGTACCCTCCTTCAAAAGTAATTCAACTGTAATTTCATTTTCTTTCAAAATTTTTAATGCTAATTCTTCATCAAATTGTAGAGGTGTTCCTTCTTGCATGAGCATAATCGAACGAGAACCATTATGAAAATTGATTGAAACTGCTGTAGGATCAAAATTTGCTCCAGAATATCCCATGGCTGCTAGAATTCTACCCCAATTAGCATCTTCTCCAAAAAACGCTGTTTTTACTAAATTTGAAGTAATAACTGATTTGCTCAAGAGTCTAGCATCTTTTTTTGATGCGGCACCTGAAACTTTTACCTCAATAAATTTCTTAGCACCTTCTCCATCCTTTACAATTTCTTGGGCTAAAAAAAGATTAACTAAATGAAGAGCTTTCTTAAATAAATAATATTCCTCATTTTCTTCGTTAATTTCTGTATTTCCCCCGCATCCATTAGCTAATAGAAGTACTAAATCATTTGTACTTGTATCACCATCTACAGAGATCATATTATATGAATCATCAACACTTCTTTTCAGAGCTTTATTTAATAACTCTCTTGAAATGTTGATATCCGTAGTAATGAAGGAAAGCATAGTTGCCATATTGGGATGAATCATTCCAGAACCTTTAGCCATACCTCCAATTCTGACTTTCTTATCGTCGATAGAAAGCTCAACTGAAATTTGTTTTGGATAAGTATCAGTAGTCATAATTGCTTGGGCAGCCAAATTCGCATCTGAGATTGTATTTCCCAATTTTTCATATGTATTATTAATTCCAGCAATTATAGTATCAATTGGGAGAGGAACTCCAATTATTCCGGTAGATGCTACCAAAACTTGATCTTTATCTACTCCCAAACAAGATGCTAACTCACTTGCCATTAGTTCTGTATGTTTAGCCCCAACCTCTCCTGTACAAGCATTTGCATTTCCGCTATTAATAACAATTGCCTGTACTCCATTTGGATTTTGAATAAGGTTCTGGTCCCATAAAATTGAAGACGCTTTAACTACATTCGTCGTAAAAACGCCAACTGCCTTAGCCGGAACTTCACTAAATATTAATGCTAAATCTTTCTTGCATTCTTTAATTCCAATATGATTACCAGTAGCACGATATCCCTTTGGACTCGTAATACTTCCACTTAATTTCTTTATTCCTGTGTTGTTTATTTCCATTTCTTAAAACACTTTATGATTTTTATTTTAATTACACCTTATAAAAAAATAATAAATTAAAAGAAGTGAAGAAAGAAGAATATCTCTTCAATTCTCATTATTACTATTATAGAATTAAAGCCGGAGCCGTGCCGGTCTGGGATTGTGCGGCGCTTTTAGAAATTGTATACTTACAATTTCATTATTCAAATGAGGATCAAGTGAGATCAACCTTCATAACACCAACGCAATATTTATATTAATATATAGGAGTGAGTCTATATAAATTAAACGAATTTTAATTTTTTTTATTATATCTAAAAAACATGAGTAAAAAACAAGTTTTCATTAAACATTTACTTTAAGAACAATGCTTTTGTTAAACATTTTTTATATTGTCTCTTGTTTCAATATAAACTTTTTGTTTTTTATTGAACAATTTTCATTAATTCATTTCTCATGAGAGTAGATTTTTTATTATTTTTTCTCTAAGAACCTTAGCATTCCTTATTGTTTCTTCTCTTTTTAAAAACAATTTGTGTAATGCTTCTTTATTTTTTATCAACTCATCAATGTTAAGTTTAACTTCTTTCTCAGCTGGAGAACCTTGACTAATTCTTTTTTCTAAACTCAGATGTAAGTTTCCTAATGTTTGAATTAAGCTTTCTGATATTGTTATTTCTTTATTTCTTACATCAAAAATATAACTCTCAATTTTTTCTTTATTTAGCATATCTCCTGGCTTTTCTGAATTTTTCACTAAAAGTGCGACAATTTTATGTGATTGTCTAAAAGGGATGTTATATTTTTGAACCAATAATTCAGCTAAATCTAAAGCCAGAATGAAACTCTCAATAACAGCCTTACTCATGTTTTCTCTATTAATTGTTATAGTTGAAAATATTCCATTAAACATTTCAATAATCGAAAAAAGTAGCTCGAATGAACTTTTTAATAAAGACTTTAAGTCTTGAAAATCCCTGAAATATCCCGTTGGAATTGATTTAATAACCATTACGGCATTGAATAAGTTTGACATAATTTTAGAACTCTTACTCCTAATTAATTCCAGAGTATCTGGGTTTTTCTTTTGAGGCAATACACTTGAAACTGAACAGTAGGCATTATCTAACTCAATAAAGCTGAACTCGCTTGTCGACCAAATAATCAAATCTTCTGCTATTCTTGAAAAATGAATTGCTAATGAAGAAAGACCCATTAAAGTTTCATATATATAATCTCGCGAACTTATGGCATCAATAGAATTATATATTATTCCATCAAAGCCTAATAGCTCTGTGGTTCGTAGCCTGTCGATATTTATGCTTGTTCCTCCGATAGCACAAGCTCCAAGAGGGTTTTTATTAACTCGTTTATAAATTTCTTCTATTCTTTCAAGAGATCTTAAAATTTGAGCAATATAATTATTGATATAATGTGAAAAAACTCCTAACTGCCCTTTTTGCAGATGAGTATATAATGGCATATAAGTATCAATGTTTTTCTTAGAAACATTAAGCAAAACATCAAAAAACGTGAATAATTCATTAGTGATATTATTTAATTCCTTTCTTAGTTTTAACCTTAAATCAACTGAGATTTGATCATTTCTCGATCTCCCTGTGTGTATTTTACCACCTATTTCAATGCCAATCTTATCAATAACGCTTTGTTCTATAAAAGGATGAATATCTTCAAAATTTTCGTTTAATTCAATCTGATTCGTTAATAGCTTTTCTCTTATCTCTTCAAGGGAAGTTAGAATTTTTTTGATTTCATTTTTATTAAGCAAATTTTGTTCAAAAAGCATAATATCATGCACTTCCGTTCCTAAAATATCTTCTTCAGCAATCCATAAATCCTCTTTTAAAGATGAAATAAACTTCAAGGCTTTTTTATCAAGTGGAGTATCTAATCTTATTCTAAATAAATCTTTAGGCATGATTAATCTGAAAAATTGTGATATAAATTATAAATGTATTTATTTTACACTTTTTAAAGTTTTTAATATTTAACCGCGATAATATTTCAACAACCCTTCTAAGATTTTAGGAGCATCATCTATTATACAATAATCAGCAGTTTTAAAAATAGAAGCGTTTGGATCTTTATTGATTGCAACTATCGTTTTTGATTTTGTTATTCCAACAATATGTTGAATTGCTCCAGAAATTCCAAATGAGAGATATAAATCTGGAAAAATTGTTTCACCACTTATGCCAATTTGTAAGTGTTCTGGCATCCAACCGTCCATTATTGGACGTCTAGTTCCACCTACTTGTCCGTTTATGTTTTTTGCCAATTTGAAAATTTTATCAAAGTTTTCTTTAGACAATAAACCATGTCCTCCACCTAATACAAATTTCGCATCTGATAGTGTAGCAGAAGGCTTATCTTTACGGGTTGGGTTTCCAATTATTTTAATCTTGAGCTTTTTTTGATCAAAATTATATTGAACTATTTCTCTTTCTATATCCGGCTTTTTCAGTCTATGTTTTTGAAAAGTACCCATAGTAATAGTGCACATCTGGGGTCTTGTTTCTGGGCAAGTAATTTTTACTATAATATTCCCTAAATATGCTGGTTTATCACTTATTAAAAGATTATTCTCTTCTTTTTTTAATTCTAAATTTAAAACATCACTTACTAAACCAGTACGACAACGGTATGCTAAACGTGCAGCTAGTGCATTACCTGCCTCTGTGGATGGAAATAAAAAGATTGAAGGTTTATGCTTTTTAATAAGATCAAAGATAAGATCTGTAAAAATTCTCTCATGATAATGTTTTAGATCACTATGACTTATATAGATGGTTTTATCAACACCATGTTCCTCAATTGTAGGTAAATATTGTTCTGCATCAAGGGCAAGTAAAATTCCTACTAATTTTTGCCCTAACTTATCAGCAATTTCTCTCGCTTTTCCTAATATATCCAAAGCACAATCATGGACTTGCATATGATCTTTGATTTCTGTAAAAACCCATACATCCTTATAGTTATTTAATTTACTCAAATTTTACCCTTCTATTTTTTTTCACTAGAATAAACATTATTAATTCCATTTTCTTTCATAATCTGAATTAAACTCTGTATCTTGTCATTTACAGAGCCTTCTAAGATGTTATTCTTTCTTTTTATCTCTACTTTCTCAATTTTAACAACTCTTGTGGGGGATTTATTACATCCATCAATATATTCAGGATATTTGAATGTTTTGTAATCAAAGATTTGGATTTTCTTTTCAAAGGCTTTTTTAATTCTTGATAATGATACATATCGAGGAATATTAAAATGACTTATAGTTCTTAATAAAACAGGTAACTTTACTTCAATATTTTGCGATTCGTGTCCAAAATTGCGATGACATTTAATAATATGATTCTCAATTTCTAATGTAAAAATATCTGTAATTAATGGGATTTCAAGTGCTTCTGATAACTGAAAAGGAACTTGACCTGTGCTAGAATCAGAGGTTTGACTACCACATATAATAATATCATAATTTTTTATTATTTCAAAGGAATCTTTCAAGATCAATGTTGTTTGAAAGGTATCTGAATATGCGAATCTCGGATCACTTATTAAAATCGCATGATCAGCACCCATTGCCAGACCCTCTCTTAAAGCAAATTCAGCCTGAGGAGGACCCATAGTCATTATGGAAACAATGGCGTTATACTTTTCTTTTAATTTAAGCCCTAGTTCAATTGAGTATAGATCATCTGGATTAATTATATTCTCAATACCATCTCTTAATATTGTGCCTGTAGATTTATCTATTTCTAAATTATCATAACTCGGTACTTGTTTTATTAATACAACTATCTTTAGCGTCATTTTAAATATTTCCTCTTAAAATTTGATTAGCAATAATTAATTTCATAATTTCTGAAGTGCCTTCATAAATTTCACATGCTTTAGCATCTCTATAGTAACGCTCAATGGGTAAATCCTTCATATAACCATACCCTCCATGAATCTGAAGCGCTTCTTGAGAAACTTGACGAGCAACTTTACTTGCAAAAAGTTTACACATAGCTGCCTCTTTAGAAAAACTCTTGTTTTGATCACTCATATATCCAGCTCTATATACCAATAATCTCGCAGCATCTATCTTAGTAGCCATTTCAGCTAATTTAAATGAAACCCCTTGAAATTGAGATATCGGCTTATTAAATTGAATTCTACCCTTTGAATATTTTACACTATGTTCATAAGCCGCTTGAGCGATACCTAATGCTTGGGCTGCGATACCAATTCTACCAAAATCTAACATTTGCATTGCATATTTAAAACCATTTTGGAGTTTTCCTAAGACATTTTCCTTTGGAACACGCATATTATTGAAATATAAGCTCGTCGTTGGATTTCCCCTCATTCCCATCTTGTTTTCTTTTGGACCAATTTCACATCCTACCATATCTTTTTCAACAATAACTAGGGTGAAACCTTTTTGTTTATCAATAGTTTGGTATCGAGTTCCTACTAAAAATACAGATGCGATGGCGCCATTTGTAACAAAAATTTTAGATCCATTCAAAACAAAGTCTTTTCCGTCTTCTACTGCCATACACTCAATACTTCTAGCATCTGAACCTGCATTCGGTTCAGTCCAGCTAAATCCTGCAATTTTTTTTCCAGATGATAAATCTTTTAGAAACTTCTCCTTTTGTTCCTCATTACCCCACTTATATATGGGAATTGTTCCAAAAGCATTATGAACAGACACAGTGAGAGCAGTTGAAGCACATATTCTTGAAATCTCTTCGATACTGATTAAATAATTAATAGAATCTAATTCAGCACCTCCATATTTTTCGGGGATTGTTATCCCCCATAAATTCATCATGGAAGTCTCTTTTATAATTTCTGGATAAAATTCTTCTTCTCTATCCATAATAGGTGCGAGAGGAGCTAATATTTTTTCAGCAAAGCTCCTAACGCTGCGCCTTACTAATTTTTGCTTTTCATCAAGTTCAAAATTCATACCAATCATACATTTTTTAATTAATTTTTAACGATTATCTCAATCCTATTCTAATTTCTATATTTTATAGATATCGATATCATCAAGGAATCACCAATTAGTTTCTCTTTTCAATAGTTTAAAAATGTAAGAATCAACAAGTGCGTTCCACGATGCTACAATGATATTCTCGTGTGTTCCAATTGTACCCCAAGATTTTCCGTTATCATTCGTTTCAACTAATACTCTCACTTTTGAGGCACTTCCGGCTTTATTAATTATTCTAACTTTAAAATCAGAAAGATTAATTCCTTCTATACTTGGATAAAAGTGAACTAAAGCCTTCTTAAGAGCATTATCTAACGCATTTACAGGACCATTTCCCTCAGCAGCGGTATGATATTCTTGACCATTAACTTTTACTTTAATAGTTGCTTCAGATATTAAATTATTTTTATTCATTTCAGTAAGTACTCGAAATCCTTCAAATTCAAAAAATTTCTTCCTATAGTAATCAGGATCTTGAATATTCATATCCATACTTCTCATAATGATTTCTAAAGAACCTTCAGCTCCTTCATATACGTATCCATCTTTCTCTTTTTGTTTGATCACTTCTAAAATCTCAGCAATTTTTGGATTCTCTTCTGTTAAATGCATGCCAAATCTCTTAGACATGTGTAATATTGAACTTTTACCAGCTAATTCAGAAATTTTTATATTTCGAGAGTTTCCTACCAATTCGGGATTTATTTGTTCATAAGTTTTTAAGTTTTTACGCATAGCTGATATATGGACTCCTCCTTTATGCGAAAATGCATTTCTTCCTACAAAAGGTTGATCACTATTTCCAGGCAGATTGGCCGTTTCGTAAATAAAGTGCGAAACTTCAGTGATATTTTCTAAATCTTCAGAAGTTATACAATTAATTCCCATTTTTAATTTCAGAATTGGCAAAATTGTTGTTAAATCAGTATTACCACATCTTTCACCAAAACTATTTATCGTGCCTTGAATCATTCTGGCGCCATGGTGAAAAGCCTCTAACGCAATAGCATTCGCCACGCCAGAATCGTTGTGAGCATGTATTCCTAAACGAACATCTTTTCCTAAAAAATCTTTTACTTTTTCAAAAATTGGACTTAATTCGTGTGGTAAAAGACCCCCATTTGTATCACATAGAACTATCCATGACGCACCTGCTTTAAAGGCACAAGAAATTGTTTGTAAAGCATATTCCTCGTTATTCTTAAAGCCATCAAAGAAATGTTCTGCGTCGTAGACGACTTCAATCCCGCTTTCCATCAAATATTTAATAGTATCTTCAATCATGTTAAGATTTTCTTCTAAACTGGTCTCTAAGGCGACCTTAACATGCAAGTCCCAGCTCTTACCAAAAATTGTGGCATGTTTTGTGTCAGCCTCTAATAATGCTCTTAAGTTTCTATCATCTTCGGCCGTTATTTCCTTGCGTCTGGTGCTGCCAAAAGCATAAATCTTAGTCTCATTTGAATTTATTTTCATTGCTTTAATCTTTTTATAAAATATAATATCTTTTGGATTGGAACCGGGCCACCCAACTTCAATCATAGGAATGTGAAGATCGTTAATTAAGCGTTCGAGAATACGAATTTTATCCTCAACCGAAAAACTAATTCCTATTTTTTGACTTCCCTCCCGAAGGGTTGCATCATATATATACACGCTATTATTTTTGTTCAATACTTTTTTCACCAATGAATTTTTGCTTCTCATTATTTATTTGTAAACATTAAGAAATTCAAACCCAGAAAAGTTAAGAAAAGGATGGTAAAAAAGAGTTTAGAATTTCTTTAATGAAATTAAATAATCCCAATAATAATTAATAAAATACTGATACCTACTATCGGAAAATTTTTTAATCTCATAATTAGAATAAAAAAATACGAGGCTTTAAAATCTTTTTTATTCGTAATACAAAATTAGATTTTCTAATTATTTTTTTGTAGTATGATTAATTATCATCGCTTAAAGCTAACATAATTTGATTTTTATGAAAACAATTGATTTACGCTCTGATACGGTTACCAAGCCATCTCCTAAAATGTGGGAATATATAAAATCAATGGGTAATTCTCGACTTGGAGATGATGTGATGGGGGAGGATCCAACTGTGAACGAATTAGAGGATAAAGCTGCTAAACTTATCGGAAAAGATGCTGCTCTATTTGTAACATCAGGAACGCAGGGTAATTTAGTCTCATTTCTTTCACAAACTAAACCTGGAGACGAAATTCTTTTAGAAGAACAAAGTCATATTTTTTTAAATGAAGTAGGGAGCGCGGCACGAATAGGAGGGTTAATGATTAGGACATATCCTTCTGTTAGAGGCGTTCCTTCATTTGAATATCTTCAGTCCTTAATTCGAGATAAAGAAGAAATACATGAACCACCATCCACGCTATTATGTACCGAGAACACACATAATTATCATGGCGGTGCAATAGTTGAACTTGATGTTTTAAAGAAAATGAGAGATTTTACTAAGAAAAACGATCTAAAATTTCATTTAGATGGAGCAAGAATTTTTAACGCAGCAATCGGTTTGAACGTACCTGTAACTGAAATTACTAAACATACCGATAGTGTAATGTTTTGTTTGTCTAAAGGATTATCGTGTCCTGTAGGATCAATTGTAGCGGGTTCTAAAAAATTCATTTCAAAAGCTAGAAGATTTCGAAAAATGGTGGGTGGGGGAATGCGTCAGGCGGGAATTATTGCTGCCTTTGGGCTCATTGCATTAGAACCTAAATGGATAAATAGGCTTGCTGACGATCATAAAAACGCAAAATTACTCTCTGAAGGATTAAAAAACCTAAACTTACCTATAAAAGTGCATCCAACAGATACTAATATAGTTATAATTGAGATGTTAGAAAAGGTCAGAATTCTTAAAATTATTACAGCTCTTAATAAAGCAGGAATTTTAGCTTTTAACATTAGTAAAGAAAAAATCCGATTTGTAACTCACTATGGCATCAACGCAGATGATATTAACTATAGCATAGAGCAAATTGGGTTTATTTTAAAACAAAATTTATGATATTCTTATAAATTATTTAATTAATATTGAGGAAGTAGGAGTTCAAAAAATGAATATATCCGATTTTGAAGACATTTTATACGAAAAGGAAGAGAATGGTATTTGTACTATTACCATAAATAGACCAGAAAGAAGGAATGCAGTAACTTATGTCTCTTTTTTAGAGATTTTAACGGTGCTAGAAGATATGGAAAAAGATAAGAACGCAAAAGTGCTAATAATCACCGGAAATCCCGAAGGAAATGCCTTTTCATCGGGGGGATATTTTGAACCAAAGTATTTTGAGAAGATACAAAAAGAGATTAGAATGGAAATAGATCTGATGGATATCGCTCAAAAAAAATTATGTATGGCACTTTGGAAATTCTCTAAACCAGTTATTGCTGCGATAAACGGATTAGCAATTGGTGGTGCTATTACCATGCCATTATCGGGTGCGGATCTCATATATATCGCTGAGGATGCCTGGTTAGGTTTTTACTTTTCTAAAAGAGCCATCATTCCAGAATTTAGTGCCTCGTTTATGTTACCGTTTTTAGTTGGATTTCAAAAAGCTAAGGAAATTTGTTTTTTTGGAGATAAAATTACAGCCCAAAAAGCTTTTGAGCTTGGTCTCGTGAATAAAGTCTTACCTAAGGAAGAATTGATACCATTTGCTAGACAACAAGCACTGAGATTAATTCCTCCTCAAGGACCGTATCTTTCAATAAAACTCATGAAAAAAACAATGCACGCTTACTTCATTGATATTTTAGATAAAACATTAGATTTAGAAAATAAAGGTTTAAGGAAACTGTTTAGATCAAAAGATTTCAACGAATCCATGAGAGCTTTAAAAGAAAGAAGAGACCCTATTTTTATTGGGCGCTAATTAAAAAAGTATTTTTCTCTAAAACATATCTTAAAAAATTATTTGATATGGAAATTTTTTTTAATTTACTTAGATCGCCATTTCGGTTTAGTTTTCTGTAATCTAGCAAGCGCTCCCGACATTGCATCTTTAGTTTGAAGTAATTGGGAACTAACTAAAGTTTCTAATTCAAGACCAAAAAATACATCCTTACCATAACAATTGTCAATTAATTTCTTTGCTAAACCTACGGCGAGTGGAGCACTATCAATAAGTTCGTCAGAATACATTTTAATAATCGAATCTAATTCCTCGGGAGTTTTTGCTACTCTATTTACAACTCCAAGCCTGTATGCTTCGTTACCGTCGAAATTCCTTCCAGTTAAAATAATGTCTTTAGCGTTAGGGATTCCACATAGTCTAACTGTTCTTATTGTGCCTCCTACATCTGGATTCATTCCGATCTTTGTTTCTAGCATGCTAAAATTCGCAGTATCTAAACAGAATCTAAAGTCACAAGCGAGTGCTAGCTCAAAAGCCATTCCAAAACAATATCCGTTAATTTTTGCTATTACTGGTTTTTCCATTTTCTCAATTTTTGTAAAAATTGGTTGGATCCAAGTATTAGCGAAATATCTAAAATTGCGGGGTACTCTTAAATCCGGGATTACTCCTTCTGGATCTTTTTCTTGACCTGTTAAAAAGTTCAAATCGATACCTGCACTAAAAAAATCATCCCCTCCTGTAATAATGACAACCCTCGTTTTAGATCTTTCAATTTTATCTATCGCGTTCTGAAGTCCTACTAATATATCATAATTCATCGCATTCTTCTTTTCTAGGCGGTTCAATTTTATAGTTGTTATACTTCCATCTTCGTTTTCTTCTATTAAAACTGCTTTTTCATTCACAATTTTTCACTTTAATAATTTTAATTAATTCTTATAAATATAATAAAAGTAAAAAAAAAACGTATTAAATTTTTATTATATTGGCTCGAAATATTCTATATCCAAAATTCTTTTTCTAGGTTTTTCTTTAAAAACAGCTTTAACCTTCATCCCTATTTTTAGTTTTTCTGGATCGCTTTCTTTAATTATGTGAACAAAATCGGTGTCTGCACCATCAAGTCTGATAATCCCATAAGCGAACGGTGGTTCTAAAGGCATAACTGGAGTAGTATGCGTGATAACAGTAAACCCTTTAATAATTCCTTGATTTCCAATCTCAATCCACTCTTCCATTTTTTCAAAACATTCGAAACAAATCATTTTGGGAGGAACGTAAACTTTTTTGCACTTTGGGCATTTAACGCCGAAAATCTTGTTGTTTTTTCCAATCTCGGTAATAAATTTTTCAACATAAGCTCCAGCCGTGTGTTTATAAGGAACTTTAATCCTACCTCTAAATACTTTTTTCTCAATTTCTTGGCTCATTTTTTATCCCTCTAAATTTATTTCTCCTCTTTAATAACCTTATAATACATAATATCTCCTATATTGCCTTCTCTTTCTTCTTTAAAAATTTAATTGAAGATTTATAAAATAATTAATAAGAACTAAGAGGAGAATAAATAAATGAGTTTTTGTTTTTTATAATTTAAGCTTCCCATAATTCGTCTTTGTGTGCTTCGATCTCTTTTTCTGTAGTTGGTTTCATCGGTTCAAAAAGAAAAATCAATCGAAATCAGCTACTTTGGTATTGCCTATTTCCTTCAAACTTTATTTCAAAAAAAGATTTTGGTTAACTGATTTTTATAGTAAGAAGCTGTGGAGCTGCTTACCGATGATAAAGATGAGGAGGGGCTAACCTTTGGCTACATTACTCGACTCAATTCATGGTTATGTGGTTATTATGCACAATACACATGAGTTCGAATGTTTGTCTGTGATAGTTCGTGGAGGAATTCCGGCTCAATTATTCAAATAAGAAATATATTTCTCGGCGATTTGAGTTGTTTTTTCGTCTTTGCATAAATCCAGACTGATGTTCCAAAGTTTATCTTGCATTTCCTTATCAAACACAACTTCATCTTGCTTTTTCTCGGTGAACTGGTTCTTCTCCCATGTGAGAAATTTACCAGACTTCTTCAAACTCTCTTCTTGCTTTTCAATGAACAAAGGAGCCATGATCATTCCACATTTCTCAATTGAAATAAATGTGCCAAACAATTTCGCAATCGTAGCCATTGCTTTCATGTAAAATGGAATAATATTGATTTGATTGGTCCACACTGTCTTCGATATTTCAAATCCGAAAAAGGATACTTTCGAGCCTTCTGTTTTCCTATACAAATCATGCAAACGAACATAAAACATTCTTTTAGCGACCATTGCTTGATGAATTCCCCTTTCATACCCCCATTCTTTCTTCATTTGCATGTCGTCCCAGAATATTTCTCCCCCCTCAGTTACGTTGAAAACTACTCTTCCTCCGTTCTTGGATTTTTCTAACAAGTCCAATACATTCAATGTTAACATGAATTGAGATAAATAATTCACTTGGAAATGCGGATCCATTCCATCTTCGGTTTCGACACGTTTAGCAGCGTAACCCAAGCCGGCATTTACAAATAAACCGTCCAGGAACTCATGTTTATCATGAATCTCTTTGATTGCATTTCGCACATCGCTGAGTTTCGTAAGATCACATAAAACGATCGAAATCGTCTTGTTTTTGGTGATATCTTCAAGTTCTTTGATTGTAGCCTCACCGCGTTCTTTGGATCTGCATAAAATGATGATTTCATGAGTTTGGTTGTCGCTTTCAGCCAGTATTGTCGCAACTCCCTTTCCCATTCCATTGGTACCACCTGTAACTAATACTTTCATTTTCGCGACCTCTTTGGTGTTCTCTGTGACTTCATTTTTTTATAGATTTCATCTGGAATTGAAAATGTCATATTTGTTATTTTTCTCATGTAAAGTAAATATGTGGAATACCTTAAATTTTTTTTTATATAAATAAGACACAAGAAAATTAGGAGTTGGTATTTATGTATAAAAGAATGAGTAAAAACAAGATTGGAAATTTGTTCAAAATAGACGAAATCACCGAGCGAAACTATCTAAACAAACCGTGTTCTGAGGTTCCCAAGCACCTTGCAACTTACAAAACACGGTATTTGATATTTTAGATAGAAGAAAAAAAGATTAGTCGCAAAAATGTAAACAAAAAAGAGGAAATAGAAATGGGCGAACTTCAAGAAATTATTGACCAAAACAAAATATTTGCCGACTATATAAAAAACTGAAACTCGAGGCAGATAAATTTTTAATCAAAATTCTAAGTAGCAAGACTCTTTATGATAAACTATTAAACGAGGTTTACACCGATTTAAAAAACAACAAAATGAAGTAAAATTTCTTTATTATTCTTAATTTTTTAAATAGTTTTAAAATAAAGAATATCTCTGATATTACCTTCTCTTTCCTCTTTGAATACAGCTTCAACCCGTTGCCCGATTTTCAACTTAGTGTAGTCCGTCTCGTTGATAAAGTACATCATACTCGTATCCGCGCCTTCTAGCCTAAATAAACCGTAACCGTACGGGAATGGACGCATACCCCCAGTGTTTGGATCAGTGAACGGATAATTAACTACCGTGAAACCTTCTAAAGTACCTCTCGGTGATAATTCAACCATATCCTTTACGGTCATTTCAATAAAACATTCAGCACAGACTGCCCTTGGTGGAGAATGTACTTTTCCACATTTTGAACATTTGCTTCCCATGATCTTCTTATTTTCCTTTAATTCCTCAAAAAACTTCACAGCTAATTTGCCAATGGAATATCTATAAGGTAAATCCGTTTTCCATTTAATTTCAAATATTTTTTCTTGACCTTTTTTTCTACTCATAATATCACCTCATTGGTTCTTTACCTAATATAAGAATTTCAGTCCAAAGACTTCCACCAAAACCCATAGCAAGAGCTTTTTCTACATCTGGTACTTGTCTTTTCTCACCCCTTCCCATTACCTGAATTGCCGCTTCTGCTACTCGCACTAGTGCTGTAGCCCCAATAGGATTTGTGCTTAAGACACCCCCTGAGGGGTTAACTGGAAACTCTCCACTCATTAATGTTATTCCTTCGTCTAATAATTTTCCACCTTCACCAGGTTTGCAAAATCCTAACGCTTCTGTCCATGAAAGTTCGCTCCAAGATGTCGGTTCATAGATTTCTGCTACATCTAAATCCTTTACGGGGTTTTTAATGCCTGCTTTTTTATAAGCTTTCTTCGACGCGAAAGTTGCCGTAGGAAGATCGTACATTTTATCATCAGTTCCAAAAGTATAGTAATGGGCTGTTTCTACAGCGTGGAACCAAGCGGGGTTATCGGTTATCTTTTTAGTTTCTTCCTCATTAGCGTAAATAAGAGCACAAGCCCCTTCGCTTTGAGGGCAAACATCGTGTAGTCTTAAAGGGTAAGATATCATTTGAGAGC
>Ga0209991_10000447_pt1 | contig 18211 bp, 17 predicted proteins | sample ChitaG_FD_183167 | JGI IMG/M metagenome (GOLD analysis project Ga0209991, IMG submission 183167) | Deep subsurface microbial communities from South Pacific Ocean to uncover new lineages of life (NeLLi) - Chile_00310 metaG (SPAdes)... | ecosystem: Environmental > Aquatic > Marine > Oceanic >... | reverse complement strand
AGGAACTAAACTTTTAAAAGGAATGAAGTTTTCGGGTTTAAAATCGACAGGTCTATCAGCTAATTCTTCTACTCTATTTAAAACTCCAATGGTCAAAGGTCTTCCGCAGTTTGGACAAATATTATTGTATTTTTTTGATTCCTGGGGAGACAAGCTAATCTGGCAAGATCTGTGGCCATCATAATGATATTTCCCTTCCTGGGGGAAAAATTCAATTGTATAAATTAGATTACAGGTTTTAGGTTTCCCGCCCGCTTCGCCTTGCGAAGCAAGGCGGGCGGGTAGGTTATTAGTTTTTTTAATAGCTTCAGTAATTGATTTATAGCTTAATTCGCTTCCCTCAAAAACATTGGCTTCCCGGCCTAGGCGGGAGGGCGAATGGCTATCGCTATTTGAAATTAAAGTAATATTATCCAGGGTAGATAGCCGCCAATTCATTGGAGGGTCAGAGCTAAGGCCCGTTTCCAAAGCATAAATATATTTTGACCAATCCTCAAAGCATTCTTCTATTGAATCAAAACCTGAACGGGAACCAAATAAAGAGAACCAAGGGGTCCAAATATGTCCCGGGACAACTAAACAATCTTCGCTAATATTTAAAACAATTTTAGCTAATTCCTTGGCGTCTAATCCTAAAATTGGCCTGCCATCTGATTTTAAATTTCCTATCCAGCCAAGATGAGCATTTATTTTTTCAATAACTTCAAAAGAAGGAGCAAAAACTATAATGTGAATTTTCCTCACTTTTCCGCCCTTAGTGTAAATACAACTAATCTCAGTAGTTAAAATAAATCTTGTTTCAGAGTCATTATTTTTAAATTGAAATAAGCCCTTTTCGGCCGGTTCCAATTTTTCCCTTAGGTTTCTAAACCATTCGGGATGAGTAAAGTCTCCTGTACCTAAAATCTTAATTCCTTTTATTTTTGCCGTCTTCGCTAAATTTTCCAAATCCATGTCTTTACTGGTTGCTCTCGAATATTTGCTATGAAGGTGGAAATCTGCTATGAATTTCATGGCTCTTGCGCTCCGAAGTAGAACAAAGTTCACTTTGGAGCAGCCCCGTAGCGAGCTTCGCTCTGCTACGGGGCGAATTATGAATTTTACAAATAAAAGGAGGGCCTTTTTATTTTCTCTCGGGCTCTGTTTCTTCTGGGCCTTCGCTTTCAAAAAATTTTTCTTCCGCTAATCTTAGGCCAGCTAAAATCAAAAGGGCTAAAAAAGCAACGAGGATAGCTAAGAAATAAAGCCCTATTCCCACTGTCACGCCAATTGCTGCCACCACCCACAAACCAGCAGCTGTAGTCAAGCCTTCAATGCGAAAACCTCGAAAAATGATTAAACCAGCTCCCAAAAAACCAATTCCCAAAACTATCTGGCCAACTATTCGGGAAGGATCAAAGCTTACCCCTGGTTTTCCAATATAAAAATTAAAGATCTGAAAAGAAATTATCGTAAACAGAGCCGCTCCTAAAGAAACTAAGCTATAGGTTCGAAGCCCGGCTTCTTTCCTCTTATATTCTCTTTCTAAACCAACCAATCCTCCCAAAATGGTTGCCAGTAAAAGCTGGAGAAATATTTGAAATTGGGGATTAGCTAAAATCTCCGTCATGAATTAAACTCTAATTTTAATCACTAATTATCACGAATAAATTATTGGTGAGTATTCGTGAATAGATTTGTGATTTTATTAGTGGTTATACTTTATATACTGAGTAGCCTTCTTTAACTTTTTGATCAACCCTAAGACCAACACTTTCTCCAGCTTTAGCTTCTTCCACTTTTTGATGCTCAATCTCCATCGAATCTACGTTTTGAGTAAAATCGGCCTCGCCTCCTACAATTCGAATGGTATCCCCTACTTTTAAAGTATCAGATAGTTCAATAACTGCTACCCCTATTTTCCCAAAATAGTGAGTAATTTTGCCGATTAGTTTACCTTCAATTTCCTCAGGCATATTTTTAAAAATTAATTTTATTTAACCCGTCGACCGCGGGCTTTATATTTTTTCTTTTCTTTATCAATAAGTTTGACTAATTTTCTTACTAATTTTTTAGGATCTTTTTCGTAGATAATTTTCTTTACGCCGCGAAAGGGACCGGTAGCAATAAGTTTTATTTTATCAGCTGTTCCTCCAGAACCCTCTAAAACTCCAATTGGTTTTTGAATTTCAAAGGCAGTAGCAAACTCATGGAAAGTCCCCATCCTGCCGCAAATAATTATTACCCCGTCTGCTGATTTTGTCATAATCACATTTCTTCCAGTATAATCTGCTCCAGTATAAACCATTACGTTAAAAGGCTCTAAGGGAAGCCTATAGGTTTTCAGGTGGGCTTCCTCCGAAGTTGCTGGAGAAAAACCAATGGCAAAACCACCTATTTCCTTACAACCTAAAGCGACAAAAAAAGGCACGCCAGTTGTTGCTCCAGTAACTAAATTACATCGTTGGCGAGCAATTTCCCGACCAACTTCTTTGGCAATTTCTTTTATATTTTTGCAACAATGGTCAATTTGGGCGGCTCCTGAAACAACAATTTCGTATTTTTCCTTTTTCACCCCGTTAGAAATTTTTGGTTTTTTTTGCATAGTCTTCCGCCCCGCTAAAAGTTGTTTTTAACAGTATTTCTAACGGGGTTCATAGCATCTTTATTTTAACACAGCTTTCCAAACTAAAAAAGAGGAAGAAATTCCTCTTTTTTAGTGAGGGGGAGCGGTACCCAACGAACTTAGCTTTATCTCAGACTGGTTGGACATTTACCAGGCACGCGCTTTATAACCTCCTTCATTAAGTCCCGCTTGTCCTTAGAGAAAAACTCTCGCACCCCCTCAGTTTTAATCTTAATTTACCAAAAATTTCTGTCAAGTATGTTAATTTTTACCTTATTTATTGAAGTTTTAATTAAAATTTGGGGGAGGCAAGCTTTTTATCCACATTATATCCACATCATTTTCACAGATACTTTCTGAACCACTTAGCTGTTTCTCTAATTAACTTTTGCTGAATAAAATAATCCTCGAAATCGTGATCAGTTTTTGGATAAATTATTAATCTAATATTTTTATGCTTTTTTATTAATTCTTTTGAAAATCTAAGTGGGACAACATCGTCTTTTTTGCCATGGATTATTAAAATTGGTACATTAATTTTAGAAAGAATTGGAGAATAATCTTTTCTCTCGTTCTCTTTTAAATAATTTATTCCAATCTTATCTTCTTTTCTTATAAAATATCCCTGCTTTTTCCATTTTCTTAAATTATTTTTAGTATTCCAAATTGGAAAAAGCTTCTCCTGGTTAAAAGCCGAGGCCCAGAAAATTAAGGTTTTGGCTGGAAAATTATTTTGAACTACATAAAGAGTGGTTATTACTGTTCCTAGGCTATGTCCTAAAAAAGCTATTTTGTTTTTATCAATATTTTTTTGCTTTAAAGCCCAATTTATTACTGCTTCTAAATCTGAAACTTGCCGTTTTATAGTTATTGTTTCAAGTTCTCCTTCTGAATCTCCACATCCTTCAAAATCAAAGCGGAAAGAGGCTATCTTATTTTTTTCTAAAAGCCGGGCAAGCTTTACATATCTTCTCCCGGTTTTCGTTCCTCCAAATCCATGACAAATTACAACCACGGGCCTTTTTCCCTTCCCTTTAGGTAAATGTAAAATCCCCACTAATTGCTTTCCATTTGTATTTTTAAAAACAATTGGCTTTTCCATAGTTTTTATTTTAGCAACTTTAAAAAGAGGAAGACAGGAACGCCAACTCGTTTTTTGTGTTTTTTGCTAAGTTTTCCGATCTTAGCTGGAATTAAAATATCTTTCATTTCTATTATTTTTAATTTGTTCTTTACAATTTCATTAATATAAGAAGATATTGGTTTTCTATAAACAATGAAGAGCTTCTCAAAACCTTTAATGGCTGTAGAACGAATGGGCTCAATTTTGGGATATCTTTTCAAATTTTCAATAGAATCTTTATTCCTGGTTTCTACTCCGCTTATGAACAAATGATATAAAGGGTGGGTTATTGAGATTATTAATTTTCCTCTCCTCTTTAAAACCCTAGCCATTTCTTTAAAAGGAGTAGAAATATTTCTAATCTCTTGAAGAATATTATAGCTTATAATTACATCAAAAAAATTATCTTTAAATTTTAGTTTCTTTGTTAAGTCCATTTGATAAAATTCTACATTTTTTGTTTTAATTTCTTTTTTAGCAATATCTATAAGCCATTTTGAAATATCGATTCCAATTACTTTCTTGGGGTTCTTTTTAAGAAGGCTCGGGATAAAAAATCCATCGCCACAGCCGACATCAAGAACAATTTTCTCTTTCAAATCGCCAACTTCATCTTCCATAACCTTGTTCATCATTTTAATTCTTAAAATATCCTTTTTCGTATGCCTATGCCAAGTTTCGGCAAATTTTTTTGATTTGTAAATATTCATAAATTATTACAATTTTAGTGCCCTTGGCAGGAGTCGAACCTGCAATCTTCTCCTCCGGAGGGAGACGTTCTGTCCAATTAAACTACAAGGGCGTTTAATTTCGAGCGAAGCGAGAAATCAAGGTTCTTGAGCAGAAAACTCAAGGTTCTTGTTTTTCAACGATTAGATAAATATTAGCTTTTTTTGTTTTGCCTCTATCCAAGTAGCCTGAATCTTTTATTTGAAAACCTATCTTTTCGGTAAAGGAGCTAAGCTCCTTTAAGGTGAAACAATGAATATACCTTTTTATTGTTTTTCTCCAGGTTACAAAAACGTCATTGAAATCTAATTTAGATTTGCCTGAAAGTTTTGATAAATTAAATTTCAGAAGCAGCTTCCAGTTCTGCCGCTGCCACAAATTCCAAACTGTTAAAATTAAAAGTCCTTCTGGTTTTAAAACTCTTCTGGCTTCTTTCAAAAATTGAAAACGAAACTCAGTTGAAGGGATATGATGTAAAACTGCGATACTATAAATTTTATCAAAGAAATTTCCTGGGAAAGGCAGGTTTAAAGCATCGGCTACTTGGAATTTTTTCTTGGGATATTTTTCTTTAGCTATTTTAATTAATTTCTCCGAGCTATCTACACCAAAATATTCTATATTCATTCCCTTAAAAATTTGTAAAAGTCTACCATTACCGCAACCCAAATCTAAGATCTTCTCGCCAGGTATTGTATGCTGAGCTAATGGCCTTAATTCTTCCCAAGCAAAAGAACGAGTCCTTGAAAAATCGTCGGCAATTAGGTTATAATCATCTTTAGTCTTCTTTAAAAGATATTTAGCGTATTCTTTTTCCATTTATGAGAAGAAATGAGTTTACTCCGAAGGACCCCGCCCCCACTTTGGGGGCGGGGTCTACGGGACAGGCAATTCAAGAATTATTAAAAAGCTGGGTTAAAACTCTGGCTGATTTGGCTCAGGTTAAAAGAAGGGTAGCCAAAAAATATAAGATAGCCTGTCCATCAAATGTTGAACTCTTAAGAGCATATCACAAAATGGTTAGGGATAAAAGGATAAAAGAAAATAAAAAATTAGAAGAATTATTACGGATAAGAAAAGTACGCTCTCTCTCAGGAATAGCGGTGGTTTCGGTTTTAACTAAGCCTTATCCCTGCCCCGGAAAATGCCTCTATTGCCCGACTCAGGAGGGAATTCCCAAAAGTTATTTAGACAATGAACCAGCGGTGATGAGGGCGGTTTTAAATAGATTTGATCCTTATTTACAAGTTAAAACGCGATTAAAGGCTCTTCAAAATACTGGTCATCCAATAGACAAAATTGAATTAATAGTTATTGGCGGAACTTGGTCCTATTTACCAAAAAATTATCAAACCTGGTTTATAAAGCGCTGCTTTGATGCTTGCAATAATTTTAATCAAAAAAAGAGAAAGAAGCTGCCAAATTTTGCGACCGCAAAATTTGGCAGCCCTGGTCTTAAAAAAGCTCAGAAGTTAAATGAAAAAGCGAAACATCGAATCATTGGAATTACTTTAGAAACCAGGCCAGATTTTATTGACGAGGAAGAAATTAAAAGAATGCGAAAACTTGGAGCAACCAGAGTAGAAATAGGAGTTCAAAGTCTTTATGATAATATTTTAAAACTAAATCGGCGGGGCCATAAAGTAAAAGCAACTATCGAAGCAACTAAGCTTTTAAAAGATGCTGGCTTTAAAGTTTGCTATCACATGATGCCCAATTTGCCAGGCTCTGATTTGAAAAGAGATGAAGAAATGTTTGAAGAACTCTTTTCAAACTATGATTTTCAACCTGATCTCTTAAAAATTTATCCCTGCGCCCTTTTAAAAGAATCCCCTCTTTATCAATGGTGGCTAAAGAGAAAATATCGGCCTTATCAGGAGAGAAAGTTAATTAATCTTTTAAAATCAATCAAAAAAAAGATTCCTTATTACTGCCGAATTCAAAGATTAGTTAGGGATATCCCTTCTTATAGTGTGGTTACCGGGCCAGCTAAAATTTCTAATTTGCGCCAGGTTATTGTCGCTGAAGCCAAAAAAGAGGGCTGGAAATGTAAATGTATAAGATGCCGAGAGGTTAGAGAAAATTATAACCCTAAAGAAAAATTAGTTTTATTCCGACAAGATTATAATGCTTCGGGTGGAAAAGAAATCTTTTTAAGTTATGAAGATAAAAATCGGGAAAAACTATATAGTTTATTAAGGCTTAGAATACCCAGTCAATATTACGAGAACTGTTCTCGTAATATTTTCCCCGTTTTACAAGATGCAGCTATTATTCGGGAGGTTCATACTTATGGCCAGCTTGTCCCAATCTCAAAAAGAAAAACTGCCCCTCAACATCGTGGCCTGGGTAAGAAATTAATAAAAGAGGCAGAAAAAATAACAAGAAATGAATTTAGTTTGCGGGGAATTGCCGTAATTTCCGGAATTGGAGTAAGAAATTATTATCGAAAATTAGGTTATAGATTAAAAGATGAATATATGGTAAAGGAATTGTTCTAAAGAAAAGGCCCTCCACTTCGTGAAGGGCCTTTCGGTATGCAGGCGCAGGCAGTCACTCCCCGCCTGACAAGACGGTTAGGGAGACCTCTATTGCCTCTTCTAAAGAGGCGCCAGGGCCGGGTGAGCTCAGAGGGTAGAATCTAGTTTTGGTCAGATCAATTATTAGTTCTCCCTCTTTCTCCTCTATCCAGAAGAGACCTCCCCGGCTGACATCAAGATCAGCCTGAAAGTGTAGCTGTGAGCCCGCTTTGTGGGCCTCGATCTCTGCTCGGCAATTCACTGGGTAGTCGCCTGAAAGGAGACCTTTCAGTAGAGGGCGAACTTCGCTCTCTGCCTCAAACTCCAGCTGCCCCTCTGGCCCAGCCACCTGAATGATGGGTCCAACGATGTGATACCTCCCCAGCTCATCCCAGAAATTGAGAGTAACTTCGGTTTCTGGAGGAACTAGAAGAGTTATCATTCCTGGGACTACTTCTGGTGGTAGAGGAGTGATGAACTCCTCCTCTTCAATCGGGCTTGGAGTAGTAAAGATTGAGCTTGCGATTGGAGAGGGAATGGGTTTTGGTTCAGGCGTAAAGTATCGAGACTGGGTCTTGTCGCAAGCAACTACCAACATCAGAATGCCAAGCAACAGAATGAGGATAATCCTCATTCGGGATTCACCATCCTTTCTGATCTCTCTGACTACTATATTGTTCGGGTTCTACATATATTTTACCTCTTATTTAAAATTTTGTCAAGAGCAAACCGCGCTTCTGGCGCGGATTTTTGAACTTCAGCAAAATTTTAAGGTTAACTTTTCTATTCAACTTCGTGCAGCGAAGCCGCCATACTTTCTTCTAATGAAGCGCCTGGTCCAGGTGAATTAAGCGGATAAAATTCAGTATTTTCTTTATTGATAATCAGCTCTCCTCCTTCCTTCTCGACCCAGAAAAGAGCACCACGGCTGGCATCGAGATCCACCTGGAAGTGCAATCTCGAGCCATCTTTCTCAAGAATAATATCTGCTCGGACATTAAGAGGGTAATCGCCTGGAGGGAAAGCAGCAATCAAGGAAACGAGCATTGCTTCGGCATCAAGTTGGGCCCTACCTTCAGAATCGGTTAATTGAGTAACTGGCCCAGCTATTTTTCTTCTGCCCAGGTCGTCCCAGAATTCAAGAGTAATTTTGGCATCTGTCAATGGAGTTTGAAGAGTAATCTTCCCAGGAGTTACTGTTGGAGATAGAGGAGTAACAATTGACGGGCCGGGTGGAGTCAGAGCAGGTTTCAAGCCATAAAAAAGAAAAATAACAACTCCAATTAGTAGAAGAATTAAGAGAATTATTGGAATTCCTTCTTGAATAGCTCCTTTTTGAAAAATTTTTTTTGTCATATTTTAAGATTTGAATCTGACTCGAAGAGTTGCTTAATAAGTTATCAATCTCCAGGTATTACCAAAAGGTGCTGTCGCCGTATATATAAATAAATCAAGTTCGTGGCCATTAACATAGCAACCTCGGTCATTGACGGTAGTTGCTGAATTAAAGCCGGGAACATTTAAGGAACTAAAGCAAGGAAAAATATTTGTATCAGCGGCCGTTGTTTTCCAAGACTGAGTTGTACCACCACAAGCTGTGCCGGCACCTTCAGGAAAGGCCGCCATATCTGCCGGACTACAGCCATAGCAGGTGGTCCAGACAACTGCCAATCCATCAGAAAGCCCATCGGTCGAACCTTTTAAGCCTTTCCACCAAGGACAAGACCCGCTGCAGACTGCATATTGGCATCCACCCCAGTACTTATAAATTCTATATTGCTGAAGTAGATATTGACCATTTGGTAGTGGACAATGACCTTGAAGTCGGCAGACCTCTTCGAAGTCTAAAACGTGGGGGGCAAGAGATTTAAGAGCGGCAGTTGGTAAATTTTCTCCAGGAGTAGGAGTAGCACTACAAACTCCTCCTAAGCAGGTCTGGGTGGCGGGGCAAGTGATTGAATCAGACCATTCTAAACAACCATCGCCATTATAGTCTCCGCAGATTTGGTAACTGGTGTCATCGTAACATTTTTTTTCGCCAGAAGGAGCACATAAGTTAGTACAAATAGGAACTTCTTCCTTCACAAAATCCACTCTTAGAGCAGCATTCCCACCTTTTTCATTCCAGGTTACTTTAATTTGGGTTCGGCCAGAAAGTTCAAGAGTTGGAGCGTCATCGCAGAAAATAGCATAAATACTTCCATCTGCGGCAAATTCTCTATAAACTTCATTACCATTAACTTGAATTATGATGCCGTCATCGGCAAAACATTCAATATCATATTTTCCTTGCTCAAAGTTGAAAAAACCTCTCCAAGTTCCAGAAAGATTGTCAACTCTATCATCAACTATTGCGCCGGTTCCCCAATTATGGTCAATCTTTGGACCAGCCTCAGTAGTTTCTTTAATACAATTAATTGGGTTAGCGTTAGTTCCCGCAAAATAACAGACCTTATATTGTCCCTCGCTAGGGTCACAATTACAAGGCACTATTAAGGGTGGTGCCTCAAGAGAAATCTCGCCCAGATAGACGCTAGAAGAACCTTTTTTAATGTTCTCATTCCAGGCTGTAGCGAAATACTTATGGGTTCCTGAAGGATAAAGAGCGCTTTCAGACCATGGACAAATCGTTCCAGTCGAGGCTTTAGTGGTACTTATAACTGTATGAAAACCAACCGTAGTATGTGAAATAGGAGAAGTATCCTCGTGCCAGGTACCATCAGGTAAAAGGTGCTGAATAAACCAGTGGGTTTCGGTGGTAGAGTTATCTCTAAAACAAACTTTTGCTGAATTCGTACCAATTATAGCTACTGAGCCATTGGAAGGAGCAGGAGGAGGAGGAGGCGGTGGTGCAGGAGCACTGCAAACCCCGCCAGAACAAGTCTGGCCAGAAGGACAAGCTATTAAAGAAGACCATTCTAGACAAGAGTCAGCATCATAGTTTCCGCATTTCATATAATGGGTGTTATCTATACATACTTTTTTACTAGAGGGAGAACAGTGATTAGTACAGGGTGGCGGAGCTTCTACTTTTTCCCAGCCCATTTCAATCTTTGCCCAGCCAGTGTTTTCGTACCAGTCTAATCGAATCTTAGTCCAACCGCTCAAAGAAATTGGATCTGATTCATAGTAAGTTGCGTGTTGAACTTTCCAGGCATCGCCTATTGCCATAATAGTCCGATCAATGATCAATACAGCTCCATCATCGGTTATTACCCAAAATTTATAATCGCCGGAAGAAAAGTTAAACTCCCCCCGATAGGTGGCTTGAACCTTATCTTTATGGGGAAACCAGATGTAACCATCCTCATAATTTTCTGCGAAAAAAGTTATAACTGGATTAACTGGTGAAGAAGTGGGATATCCTCCCTGAATTTCGCCCAAGAAAGCCGAAGGAGACACCGAAGTGTCCCAAAAACAGATATTGAAGCTACTATCTCCCCATTCGTTGCTGCAATTAGCAGAGTAAGCATGGTTTGGAAATAGAAATAGAGAAAAAGAGAAAATAAAAAAGGCAATAACTAAAACTGCCTTTTTTCTCAAAATAGTGTTTCTTAGAAAATATATTTTCTGTTTCATCTTATTTTAGCGTACCAAAACTAGAATAAACCGGCAAGAGGGTTTTCCCCAAGTTTAAATTTTTCGAATTTTTTTACTCATTTTTTATTCATTAGACTAACTTGGTAATTAGAAATCCTAAAATTGAAAATAAGGCAATTGGAGGCAGGGCAGGAATTGGTCTGCGCTTTTTTTGAAAAATAAATAGAAGAAAGCTCAGAGAAAGGCCAATTAAAGCGAAAATAAAAATAATTAAAGAGTTTAGAATTCCTCCCGGAATAAGAGAAGCGGCCAAGAGCAAAGGGAAGGCGACATCTCCTCCACCTAAAATTAAAAACTTGCCACCGGGTTTAACTTCTTTTAATGAGGATTTAAAATCAGAAATTTTCTGAGGACAAATTAAGGCTATTATAGCTCCAGCTTCTATCATCTCTTTTGCCATTTTTATCATATGCTTTGTTTTATAAACAGCGATAAAATCATAAATTGAGAAAACTATTAGGAGGGCTATCACCATTAAAGGTTCAAGGCTTAATCCTAAGGTACTGCCAATTCCAGCTATTCCCAAAATTATGGCTAAATCATGAATTAAAACTGAAGAAATCTTTAGCCAGCTAAAAATTAAAATTAGCATTAAAATTAAGGCAGGAATATCTGGCATTCCTAGACTACCGAGGGTAATTAAACCGCCAAAAAAAGTGACAAAAATAAAAATGACTTTGAAAATTATTCCCTTTTCTTTTTTAAACTTTTTAAAAAGCGAGAAAAGAAAAATAAACAGGGTGGCTAAAAGAAAATATAAAATGAATTGCCAAAAAGAAATTTGAGGCAAGGAAATTTTTTCTACCACCCTAATTTTATTTAATTGAAAAGCGACAGCGATTCCCAAAATTAAAGTCAGAGAAAATAAAAAAGCCTCCCAAAAGAAAATTCTCCAGGGCTGTGTAAATAAAGCTGTTTTTATTTCCTCCGGCTTCTGACTTTGGTTATTTTCTGGCATTTTTGATAAATAAAATAATCTGGAGTTCGGTAGGCCAATCTTCCTTTTTTAGCTTTTTTAGAAGAATAATTCTTCATAGCCTCGCCCCGACCCCCGTGTTAGACACCTTCGGTTTCTAACGTTTTCGCCTACGAACCGCTCGCTTAGCTCCCTGTAATTACTCCGCAATTAAACGGCGAAAGCCTGTTTTTCCAACACGGGGCAAGTTTTATAGATTTAAAGTTTTTAATCTTCTCTGGGCTTCAATTTTTTCTCGATTTGAAATTTTGCTTTCTTTAATTCCTTTTTCCATTATTTCCAAGGTTTTATCGTAAAGCAATCGTGAAACCGGGAAAGGGGTTGCGTCTTTGCCGCCGTGGGCAAAGGAATATCTTGCTGGGTCTTCATAAGAAGGTTTTGCTCCATAAATTATTTCTGAAACTAAAGAAAGCGCTCTTATTGTTTTTGGACCAACTCCTTTTAACGCTAAAAGATTCTCAAAAGTTTCAGGCTCTTCAGAATGGGCAAGAGAAATGGTTTTTTCTAATCTCTTTAAGTCAAACTTTTCTTTTAAAACTGGGTGCCAATGAAACTCAACATCTTTTAGTTCCATTAAAATTAAATTGTCTACTTTTTGTTTTCGAATTAAAAATTTGTCAGAACGCTCTAAAATTTTCTTAAAATCTTTTAAAAAAGTTTTTGGCTTTTCTTTAGTTAGTGCCGTTGAAATTTCCCTGTTTTCGTTGCTTTCTTTGGCGGTTAAATTTAAAGGGTTAACTTTGATATCAGAAATTATTCCGGAATGAGGCTCTTCAATAAAATTATACCCTGAGCTCATTGAAGGGTTATAAACATTGGAAGATAACCAATGATAACGACGAGCTTTTTGAGAATCAATGTTCATTCCTTGCTGAATTACATTCCACTGTCCTGATTTCGTAAAAAGCAGGCTATGGCTATAAATCTGGAATCCGTCCTGCAAAGCTGAGCTATCTATTTTTGCTGAAATTTTGCTGGCATAAACAAGCTTATCAATTTTTTTCATCGGCCAACCCAAAAATTCTCCCCAACTTTGGATCTGTTCAGGAGTTTTTCTTGAGGTTTTTCCCTTTCCACCACAAATAAAAAGGCCTAAATCATTCTCTAAACCTCGAAGACCTTCTTTTAAAGCCCCCATTGTCGTAGTTGTTAAGCCGCTGCTATTCCAATCAAAGCCCAAAACACAGCCAAAACTCTGGAACCAGACTGGATCTGAAAGCCGTTTTAATAGTTCCTCTGGCCCAAATTCTTCTACAATCGCTAAAGCTATTCCTCGAGCTAACTTTCGCATTCTTTCAAATAACCAGTAGGGGCATTTTCCATAATCTAAAGGAATTGTGGCAATACCTGTTCTCATAGTTTAATTTTACCCCCACGCCACAACGAGGACAAACGCCTTTGGCGTTAAATTCACGAAGTGGTCCTCATTTGGCGTGGGGGTTATCAAAAAACTGGCTTTTTAGCCAGTTTTTTGTTCTACTTTTTCTTCAGTTTTAATAGGAATTCTGAAAAATTTTTGATAGAGTTCATTAATTAATCTCTCTTGTTCTTTCAAATCTAAGACTTCCCGACGAATCCGGGCTTTTTCTTTACGAATAAATTTCCTTAGGCTTCTGGGAAGTCTTTTTCTTTTCATAAATAAAAAAGTGGTTTAGCGATTTAGCCATGTAACAATGTAACAATGTAACAATCTTTATTTTATTCTCCTTTTATTACGGCTAATGGTACTAATCTGGCTACCTTTTTAGACAAGCCAGCATTATGAACTACCTCAACAACATTATCAATATTTTTGTAAGCCTGAGGAGCTTCTTCGGCAATTCCTCGAAGACTCTGGCATTTAATTAAAATTCCTTTATCTTCTAACCCCTTAATCAATTGTTGAGGGTTAACCGTTCTGATTGCTGCCCGCCGAGACATTGTCCTGCCAGCGCCGTGACAAGTGCTAAACCAAGCTCCTTCACCTTCTTTTGTTCCTGCTAAAACATAAGAGGCCGTTCCCATCGATCCTGGAATCAAAACTGGTTGACCAACCTGCTGATATCTTTCTGGAATTTCTGAATGTCCTGGCGGAAAAGCCCTGGTTGCTCCTTTTCGGTGAACGCAAAGTTCAAGTTCTTTCCCATTAACTTTGTATTTTTCAATTTTGGCAATGTTATGAGCAACATCGTAAAGAACGGCCAAAGGCGAGGCTTTTTCGCCTAAGACAGATTTCCAAGCTTTTCTAACATAATGGGCAATCATTTGGCGATTAGCCCAGGCATAATTTGCGCCGCAAGACATAGCTTGAAGATATCTTTGACCTTCAGGTGAATTAATTGGGCAGGCAGCTAGCTCACGATCTGGGAGATGGATTCCGTATTTTTCCATAGCCCTCATCATTAACCTTATGTAATCAGTAGCAATTTGATGGCCAAGCCCGCGAGAACCAGTATGAATCATAATCACAACTTGATCCTTAAATAAACCAAAAACTTCAGCTACTTTTTCATTAAAGATTTCATCCACCTTTTGAATTTCGGTGAAATGATTCCCGCTTCCCAGAGTCCCTACTTGATCTCTTCCTCGATTTTTGGCGTGATCAGAAACAACAGAAGCATCTGCCTGAGGAAGTCTTCCGCCTGACTCACAATTTTCCAAATCATTTTTTTCGCCATAACCTTGCTCAATTAATCTTTGAGCCCCTTCTTCCAAAATTTTATTTATAGAAGCAATATCAATTTTTATCTGTCTTCCCCGGCCCAGCCCTGACGGAACCTCTTTTTGAATTTCAGTAGCTAAATCCTCTAAATAGGGTTTAATATTTTTTTCTGAATAATCCGATTTTAAAAGCCTCATCCCACAATTTATGTCGTAACCAACTCCGCCTGGTGAAATTACGCCATTTTTTATATCCATTGCTGCTACTCCTCCGATGGGAAAGCCATAACCTTCGTGCATATCAGGCATTGCCATACTATAATTTACAATACCTGGAAGAGTGGCAATATTTACTAATTGTCCAAGTGATCTATCTTTAAAAGCCTCTTCCAGCATTTTTTCTGAAACATAAGCTCGGGCCGGAACTCTCATGTCCGGCCTGAAATCTTTAGGAATTTCCCAAAGCCAATTATTTATTTTTATAAAATCTTTTTTCTCAATCATGCCTTCTTATTTTAGCTCTTAATGCGGAGCATTACAAGAACCAGTCGCTTCGCTCCTTGTAATTACTCCGTAATTAACGAGGAGGAGTGGAATGACGACTGGTTTGTATTTTCCGAAAATGAAAAGGCCACGCTTTGCGCGGCAAAATCAGCCGAAAAAGGTCTGTTTTAAACTATTAGAGGGTCTTTAGGGTATATTCTCTCTGGCCAACGCCTAACTCGATAGCATATTTTAAATGCAAAATATCTTCTGGTTTTTTGTCTTTTAACCCTGGATCTACTTTTTGCAACAATTTTAATCCTTCAATATCCAAGCTTACCGGATTTTTACCAGCTAACATATAGCCCAATTCTCTTAATTTCCCGCCATGCCTAATTTCATTGGTAATTATTAAAGTTTGAGCAGCATCAACTATCCAAAAATTTGGCTTAATTATTAAATTTATCTCGGCGATTGCTTTGTGAATATCTCTCCAGGGTACAGCGTGTAAGCTTATTCTGTCTTTTGGAGAAATTAAGCCGAATTGGTTTTTTAGCGCGCCCGTAATTCCGCAACAGTCATGAGATTTGAGAATCGGCAAAGAGATAATAAAATCGTATTCAAAAGGAATCGCTGAAAACTTAAGTTCAAAAGATTTAGTCTTCATTTTCTTAATTGGGCCAGAAGAAAGATCAATCAAAGGAAGCTGAAATTTGTCGCAGACTTTCTTTAGGGGGTGTTCAGTAATTATCTTTTTTGAATTTCCGGCGTCACAGGCTGGGCCATCAGCTACTAAAACTTTCTTTCTAAGATTTAAAAGAAATTCTAAGCACCCTTCCAGAACTTCTGGATGGGTGGTAGTAGGATAAGGTTCAAAAGAGACTATATTTGGTTTAAGTAAAATCTTTTTAGCTCTTTGGAGTTCTTCTTTAATCTCTGCCAAAACTTTTTTAATGAACTCCTTTCTATTTTTGGTTTTTTGAAGATAAACACAAGTTAAATTCATATGTCAAAAAGTCGCGGCACGCGTCGCTTTGCTCCGCTAACACCGCTCTTCAAAACCTTCGGTTTCTGACGCTCGTTTCACTCGCTGTTTTTCCACCACGGGAAAACACCCAGTTTTCCCGACCCCCTCTGTGGCTTTTCGATATTTAAATATCGAAAAGCACTGTTGCTTCCCAAATATCATTTGTTCTTTGACGAACATCTAAATCGTGGTGGGTTACAGCTTTAATATCTTCGCCAAATCTGTCAACTTTTTGGCCAAGAAGCTCAGCTTCTAATTTAGTATCACTGAATTTATTGAATTTAACACTATCGTAAACTTCTCGATTTACTTGAGTTAGATAAAGTACTTCACTTAAAAAATCAACTAAGAGAGCCGCTAAGTCGAGAGATTTAATTTTTATTTTATTTTTTACTTTTAATTTACGAACCAGTCGCTTCGCTCCTTGCTGTGTGTGAACAGTGGGCAATTGCTTCGCAATTAAGTGACTTTTGATTTTAGGACGAAGTCCGCTCGTCATTCCTTTAAGCATATTCAAAAAAAGTTCCTCTTTTGTCTTACCAAAGGCCCTAATTTTTAAATCAGCTTTGTGTTCAAGTATTTCGTATTTTTTCATAGGGGGCGTAACGCATTTCCCACGGCCGTGGGAAATGCGTTACATATTATTTTTTATTTTTTCAAACTCTTCTTTAACGATTTTTCTATCGTCCCACGGTATCTTCTTTCCTTTTTCAATACATATCCAGGGCTCACAACCTTTGCCGGTAATAATTATAACATCGCCCTGACTGGCGAGTTTTAAAGATTCTTTAATTGCTTCTCTTCTGTCTAATATTTTATAAATAGAAGCTGATTTACGCTGATGAGTACGCTGATTTACGCTGATATTCTCAGCGCCTTTAGCTACCTGATCAATGATTTCCATTGGGTCTTCGTCGTAAGGATCTTCGTTAGTGACAATAATTTGATTACAATATTTAGCTGCTATCTCTCCTAAAACCGGTCTTTTCCACTTATCTCTACCTCCACCACAAGCACCTAAAACGCAGATGAATTGACCAATTTCTGGTTTCAGTGTTTGATAAACCTTTTCCAAAGCAGCCGGAGTAAAAGCATAATCAACGAAAACTTTAAAAGGTTCTTTGATTACCATTTCCATTCTCCCTGGAATTCCTTTTATCTTTTCTAGGGCCTTTTTGCAGGTTTCTAGATTAATTCCTTGAGACAACCCAATAGAAATTGCCGCTAAAGCATTGTAAATATTAAACCCGCCCAATAAGGAGAGATTAAATTGAACATCTTTGACTGAGAATTTTATTCCTGAAAAATTTATTTGGATATTTTGGGCTTTAATATATTTGAGATTTGGTACTTGGTGCTTAGTGCTTATTCCATAACCACATTTTTTATTGGCCTTGAATTTCAAAAAATACTCTGCGTTTTCATCGTCTAGATTAATAATATGGATTCCCTTCGTGGCCTGAAAAAGCTTTCCTTTGGCCGCTCGATAATTTTCAAAACTACCATGAGCCTCGATATGCTCGGGAGCCAAATTAGTAAAAACCGCTATGCCAAAATCAACAAATTTATGGCGATATTGTTTTATTCCTTCGGAAGTTATTTCTAAGACGGCGTATCGACAATTAGAATTTACTGCCTGCCTTAAAAATTTTTGCAATTTCAGGCGGCCAGGCATTGTCATCTTTAAAGTATTCGGCCATTCTTTTTCTCTAATTTTGAATTGAATAGAAGATAAAGAGGCTACTTTATGCCCTGCTTCTTCTAAAATTTTAGCAGTCAATTCAACTACTGTTGATTTACCATTAGTACCAGTAATACCAAAGATTTTTAGTTTTTTTGCAGGAAATCGATAAAAAATAGCACCAAAAAATGCCAATAAAAAATGATACCAATTTATTAAAAAAGAAGGGGTAAATTTTTTGAGGAGATCTTTAAACATTAATCCTCTTCCAGTTTATCTACCTAAGATTTTCAGGGCTTCTTTAATTCTATTTTCTGTATCTTTTATTTCTTTGGGACCTCTGGCCAGAGCTTCCTTTACTTTCTGACGAGAAAAGCCAAGATTTATTAAAGCCTGGTAGGCTTCATCTTCTAAAATAGGGCTTTCTTTGGGAATGGCTTTTTTTATTTTTCGCGATAGTTCCAAGATTATTATTTGAGCTTTTTTCTTGCCGATATTAAAAATTTCTTTGATGATTTTTTCGTCTTCTTTTTCGATGGCTTCTTTTATTTTCTCTATTGAGCCAAGAGAAGAAATCTCTAGGGCTGCTTTGGGCCCAATGCTTGGAATGTCAATCAGGATCTCGAAAAGCTCTAGTTCTTGGGGGTTTAAAAAGCCATACAAATCCAAGGCCTTCTCTTTAACATTAAGATAACAAAAGAACTTGAGATTCTGGTTTTTTTGTGGTAATTTATTTAGTGTCTTTGGTGATAAGAAAACTTTATAGCCAACACTATTAACATCTAAAATTATAAATTTTTCGGTTTTTAAAATAATTTTTCCTTCTAA
>Ga0209991_10000446_pt1 | contig 18245 bp, 20 predicted proteins | sample ChitaG_FD_183167 | JGI IMG/M metagenome (GOLD analysis project Ga0209991, IMG submission 183167) | Deep subsurface microbial communities from South Pacific Ocean to uncover new lineages of life (NeLLi) - Chile_00310 metaG (SPAdes)... | ecosystem: Environmental > Aquatic > Marine > Oceanic >... | reverse complement strand
AGTTTCTACCCTACCAAGAACCTGGGTGCATTAGGCGACGCAGGTGTGATTGTAACGGACAGCGCCGAGCTGGCAGAGCGGGCGAGGTTACTACGGCAGTACGGCTGGCGTCAGCGCTACATCAGCGACCTTCCCGGTTTGAATTCACGCCTGGATGAGTTACAGGCAGCAATCCTCAGGGTAAAACTGCGTTACCTAGATGAAGAGAACCGGAGGCGGCAAGCCTTAAAAAAGATTTACGAGGAGACGCTTTCGGCTACAAGCCTTATGCTCCCCGCATGCGTTCCAGAGGCAAGCCACGTTTATCACCAATATGTGGCGCGTTCTGAACATCGTGACTCCCTGAGGGAGCTTCTTCGGGAGAGGGGGATTGGTACACAGGTTCATTATCCTGTCCCTATTCACCGCCAACCGGCGTATCAGGGTCGGTTGCGATGTGCTGGCTCAATGGTGAATACCGAAAAGGTAGCCAAAGAGGTTCTTAGCCTGCCTATGTATCCTGAGTTGACCTCTGAGCAAGTTCGCCAAGTTGCCGACGCAATTATGTCGTGGGATCGTAGCCAGGGAGCGTGAGACAGAACGTGTATTACTTTTGCACTTATTTCGATTCCAACTATCTCACCAAAGGATTGGCGCTTTACCGATCATTGATCCGCCATGCCACGCCTTTTCGTCTTTGGGTCTTATGCTTTGATGATCTGGCTTATGAGATCCTCCAGAAACTTGCGCTTCCTGAGGTTGACCCTATCTCATTGAGAGCTTTTGAAGAGGGGGATGAAGAACTTCTTCAGGCAAAAGGCAACCGTTCACAGATTGAGTATTACTTCACTTGCACACCGTCTCTGCCCCTCTATATTTTGAGAAATCACCCCGAAGTGGATGTGATTACTCATCTCGATGCTGACCTATTCTTCTTTTCAGGTCCATCCCCTATTTACCAGGAACTGGGCGCCGGTTCAGTGCTCATTGTGGGGCACCGTTTTCCACCACGTCTTAGGCGCTTAGAAGTCCACGGTATCTACAATGTGGGTCTTCTTTCTTTTCGAAGGAATGATGTGGGACTACAGTGCCTGCATTGGTGGCGGGAACAATGCCTGGAATGGTGCTACGATCGCGTGGAAGATGGACGCTTTGCCGATCAAAAGTACCTTGACGATTGGCCCACCCGTTTTCCGGGAGTTGTGGTGCTTCAGCATGAAGGTGCAGGCTTGGCTCCGTGGAATGTAGAACGCTATTCCCTGAGTTTGGAAAATGGGCAGGTCTTGGTTGACTCACAGCCTCTAGTGTTTTTTCACTTTCAGGGCCTCACACACAAGAGTCGGTGGTTATATGACCCGAATTTAGCAAAGTATGGAGTGCACGTTGACTCTCTGCTCAAACGGCATCTTTACAGCCCCTACATCCGGGAGTTACACGAAATTACCCGCTGGCTGTCAGGGCTTGTTGACCAGTCTCATGTTCAGATGGCCTCGATTCGAGGCAGAGGCCCAGGGACGACCGTAAGCAACAGCGTCTTTCGCGCGATGGCCAAGAAGGCAAAATATCGACTCGCGATCGTCAGGAGGGTATTGCAAGGGAAGCAGTGGGTAGTAATTGCTGGGAGAATCTTGTGAACATTGCAACTCAAAATTCGCAATCCCAAATTCGAGATTCGTCATGCGTTTCCCAAACCTGAGTGAGTTCCCACCCCGGCCGCCGGGCAAAACCGGCTGGCCGTGGGCGGAAGAGAGCCCACAACTGTCGGATACCATGCCCGATGGCTCTCCCTGGCCTCGGGTGAGCATCGTCACGCCCTCGTACAACCAGGGGCAGTTCATCGAGGAGACCATTCGCTCGGTGCTGCTGCAGGGGTATCCGAATCTGGAATACATCATCATTGACGGCGGCTCTACCGATGGCAGCGTGGACATCATCCGCAAGTACGAGAGGGGGCTCGCTTATTGGGTGAGTGAGCCGGACAGGGGGCAGAGCCATGCGATTAACAAAGGCTGCCAGAGGGCCACGGGCGAGATCATGGCTTGGCTAAACTCGGATGATCGCTATTGGCCAGGGGCTTTAGCGCGGGCTGCCCGTTTTTTCGTCAGCCATCCAAGCATTGTTTTTGCCAATGGAGATGTTGATTACATTGACGTTGATGGGCGCTTCGTAAGGCGTATTCACGCCATCCGCCCCAACTGGTTCTTGACGGCTAACCTGGGAGCTCACGGCTGGCCTCAGCAAGGATGCTTCTGGCGCCGCCGGGCCTATGAGCAGGTTGGCGGTATAGATAGTTCGCTGCGGTTTTGTATGGACCGAGACCTGTTCATACGTCTCACCAGGCTCGGTCCCAGCGCAAGAATCCCCGAACCGCCCCTGGCCGATTTTCGCATTCATGATCAAACCAAGAGCTCGACGATCCTGGATGTTCACGCCGAAGAAAGCGCTGCCCTCATTGAGAAATATGGGAACTCCCGCATGCGCTCGATGGAGTGGCTTGTGCGTTTGATGTGGCGGATTTGGCTCAACACTGACCGCTTGCGCGCTCGGTTGGATCGAGCATTTGGAGGGGAATAATGGCGGCGCCACCCAAGATTACCTTTGGCATGATTGTGCTTAACGGCGAGCCGTTTACTCGATACAACTTGCGCACGCTGTACCCCTTTGCGCACGAGATCATCGTTGTTGAGGGTGCAAGCCCGCTGGCCGCGCACATGGCCACACCAGCAGGATACAAAAGATGAAAACAAGGAAGATCTTATATATACACCAGAGTGCTGGGGGCGGAGGGGCCTCAAATAGCTTGGCGCTTTTGGTGAGTTCCCTCGATAGAAGCAAATATGAGCCGGTTGCTCTTCTCGGGAGATATGGTCCCGTAGTAGAGTTGTTCGAGAGAAAAGACATAAAAACGTATATCAGAAGACTAAGTACTTTTAGCTATAACACTCACTCGCCTGAAATTTCGGCTATAAAAATTCTCTCTTTTCTTATCAGGTTTTTACCGAATATCATCGCGGTTTATAGAATTATTAGAAATGAAGAAATAGAATTGGTACATCTAAATTCCTCGGTCTTGGTCACCTCTGCAATAGCATCCCGCCTTGCCGCAGTAAAAGCGGTCTGGTATATACGAGAAATAATACCAAATACCAGAGTAGGACGTCTGCAAAAAAGACTCATAGAATTTATCTCCTCGGACATTGTCGCAATATCCAAGGAAGTAGAGAAACAATTCGATAAACGGAAAACCACACTAATTTACAATGGCATAGATCCCGAAGAATTCAAGCCTAATTCAGAGAAGGAAGTAATCAGAAAAAAATACAGGCTCAATGAAGAGGAAGCGGTATTCACACACATTGGCCAACTAAATCCTGTAAAGGGAACCTTTATTTTTCTGAAAGCGGCTAAACTACTTGTTGAGTCTGGTTATAACGTGCGATTCTTTGTAATTGGCGGTCGTCCAACCGGCAGCTCCAGTACGTCACTTGCTGCGAAGGCTAAAGCTGTGGTCAAATATTTATTGAGGCATCAAACAAAAAATAGAAAGGAAGAGCTTGAAAGTTTTGCGTATGATCAAGGAATTGCTGAGAGAGTAATTTTTGCAGGCTACCGGGATGATGTACCCAATTTCATATCCTTATCTGATGCCGTAGTTGCTCCGCACTATGTTCCTGAACCCTTCGGTAGAGTTCTAATTGAAGCTGGCGCTCTAAGAAAACCCATAATCAGCACCAACATCCCGCCAACACCAGAAATCGTTATAGATGGCCAAACGGGCATCTTGGTAGAACCTAATAGCCCGGAAGCCTTAGCCGAGGCTATGGAATATGTTATTAATAATCCAACAGAAGCTCGCAAGATGGGCGAAAACGGTTATCAGAATGTGGTAAATAACTTTCACATTGATGTAACACACTCTAAAATAACAGAGCTGTATGAAAGAGCATTAAGTAGAAGACGAGGGGGTTAAATGTCACCTGAACAGGAAGATGCCCTAATTGACCTCTTGCGGCAAGTAAAAGAGGTATTGGACGAGCACAATGTTGAGTTCTGGCTGGATTGCGGAACTTTATTGGGGGCTGTAAGAGATGGGAAGTTCATTGCCTGGGAGCACGATATAGATCTGGGCTCATGGTGTGAAAAAGTTCCCGAGACCGTAGAGATTTCTGTATCCAAAGCACTCTGTGATAGAGGTTTTAAGGTATGGATCGCTGAAAACCATATGAGTACAAAAAGAGAAGACGACCTCTGTGCAGATATTAATTTTTATCGCCTGATCAACGACCAGGCGATAAAGCCTACATTGTTCCCCAAGAATTTGTTTGGTAAATTCTTGCGTGCTTGGTTGCCTGCACTATGGGCTCCATATCATCCTCGGAGAGTTAGTAAAATAAAGTCTCCTGTGAAACGCTTTATAGTGAAGAATTTAATTAATATTAGCCGGGCGATGCCATCTTTGTTAAGAGAGCGACTTGCTCAAATTGTATCAGCAGTTTATGAAAAGATTGGATCTGAGGACGTTCCGTGGATAGTCCCGAGTAGATATTTCTCAGATTTGTCAACAATGAGATTTTATGGCATGGAGTTTAAAGTGCCTGCTGAAACAGAAGGATACCTGGCTTATAGATATGGAGAGGGTTGGCGGACTCCCCGAACAGATTGGGAGACCGTCAGGGATGATGGCGCATGTCAGTTTCGCGGGGTAAGCCGGAAGAGTTAGGAGTTACCCGGAAGGCTGGGAGCCGGCGAGTTAGTCAAGAGGTGTTGCCTTGCGCATGGCAGATCGGGGCTCTACTCGGAGTAGCAAAGCCGGGCGTTTACCCCGTCAGGGAAATCGGTGTGACAATGATTCGAGGTTTGCATTCTCCAATCCTAAGTGAGCTTCCGCCACCGCCGCCGGGCAAAACCGGCTGGCCACCCGACTTCAAGGACAGATAACAGAGTGGATAACAAACTTGTGAACTCTTTGTTGGCCCTGGCACTGTTACTGCTGATGCCGAGGCTCCATACGCCTCTCATTGTCAACTACGCTGTGGTCCAATATTGCAAAGCGATTATGGGATGGGACGCTAGCGATCAGACTCGTTTGGCATTATTACGGAACGCTGTTGATACTCTGGACAAAACCCAATTGCCCTCTGAGAGTAGAGCGGATCGTGTAGCAAAGGAGATAGAAAGCTTCCTGGTTCAGGCGAGCTTACCTGTAGACTATGAATTTCCTGGAATAGGTAAAGTGCGTTTGCACCCTGCGTTTCCCAAAAGTCAAGCAAGTCTTATGAGTAGCGAGACCCCGGGCGTATACAGGCATGAAGATTTCGGTCGCAATTCTACTGTCAATGGAGGATTCGAGCTTGGATATCTGTTACCTGAGGGGGTAGCGGGTTGGCTGCCTGGATATGGTACATTTCAGGTTCCATACACAAGTGGCGTCTACCAAATCGAGAATATTCGTCATGATGACGATACCACTTCGCGTGCTATGTGTATCGGTCCCCCCCCATCAGCACGGCTTCCTGGATTGCTTTCATGGCTCGCGCCAGATTGCCACTCAGGTACCCATTGTCAGGTTCTGGTGGGTGTTTGGATCTACAACCCACACGGTGCACGCCCTTGGGCATTTGTCTATGAGACTGACCGTATCCTATCCTACGATATCAGGAAATACCAAGACATTGTTGGCTTCACGGCGCATTCTCTTGATCCAAACAGTCAGTGGCAATTTCTCAGTGCTAAGATCGAGATAGAAGCACAGCATTTTGTCGGTGTTATGCTCGGGAACAATGGATACTATTCGCAGCAAGTCTTGTGCTATGACAATCTTGCTGTTTTGAGCGTATACAATCGGTAAGACGCAATGAATGTAGGTACATAGCAATTAAGGTGTTGGTCTTCGTTTCGGCCATAAGCTCAAGTGGCAATCTGGGATAGAACGCAGATTAACGCAGATTTTCGCAGATAAAACAAGAAAAATCAGCGTTTATCCGCGTTCACCTGCGTCCGAATCAAAGTCGAGTGGCCGAAACGAGGATCATGGCCGCAATTGACGAGGCCAGTCTGAATGATCCCTTATGGCTTGTCAACTTTGAGGGTACTGGCATGATGTGTTTTGATAACATCCTGTTCGTCGAATTGCCTGCGGTGAGACCTCAATGATCTGGGAGAACAACGATTCACATACGGAGGCATTTTCCTAAATGAACGGGACGCAAGTTTATCAGCAGCCCACTCTTTTGCATAGACCTGATTCAACCTTGCGGCGGCAGGAGAGACGGGGGCAGGCTCTTTTCATGCTTGCCCTGATCGCGTTGCCTTTCAGCGCGCAGGGCGTGGAGCCTTATGGTATTACCCTTGAGGTGTCGTATCTGTGCGTTCTTGCGTTCTCATTGATTTATTTTTGGAACATCCCCCCGTTCCGTGTGGATCGGCAGGATAAGATTTATCTCTTGTTCTTGTTCGTTGCCGTGATTTCGTTGGGCTATAATCTGATGTTGGGCCAAATCTCGGATACCAGTGCTCTCGGGATCGGTCTGCGGTTCTCGGCGCGTCAATATGTCCATTTGTTTCGCTTTATAATTTTTTACATGATTTACAAGGCATTCAAGGAGTTTCTCAGCACAGGAGATTGGGTGCGTCGTCAGCACCTATTCTACAAGGGGCTCATAGTGGCCGCCTGGATTCCGGCCGTTTACGGCAGTTACCAGTTCTTTGCCCAGCGCTTTGATCTGCCCTTGGCCAACATCAACACTTTGCACGGCGTCGGGACGTATTTCTCTATCCACTACTTGGACAGCCTACGTGGTCCCTTCTACATAGTTTTTGCTACGTTTGGTGAGGCCAAGGGGTATGGAGGGTTCTTGTTAGGGATGATTCCACTATTGATGGGAGTCCGGGCAACAATGAAGAGGCAGACGCGCTTTAAGCCTTTTCTGCCTGTATCCAAATCATCGCCCGGGTGGCTGGCTGTTTTGATAGGCACGCTAATTCTACACTTTGCCCTTGGCTTTTCAAGGACTGCCTATGTTGCTGCTGCTTTGCTGGTGCTCTTTATCTTCTTGTTCATAAGCAGGAAAGCTGCCATCGTGATATGTGTATTGGCCCTGGTTTTTTTCACCAGCTTTTCGCTATTCATGGGAAAGCCGCCTTTTTCACTGCTGGATGAAGCTTGGACTTCCTTGTGGGAGTATGGGGGGACGGGTGATAAGATGATTGAGCGATGGAGGGTTGCGCTAGGAAAGCTAGAGGAAAGCCCTGTTTTGGGATACGGCCTTGGAAACGTATATGAGGAGCGCATCGTATTTGTCCATGGCGGGACGGTGACGTCGTATTCTGCGACGCCGGATGTGCTTGGTCAACTGCTTCCCAGTGTAGGAATTCTTGGCACAACAGCATTCTTGGTTTTCTTGGCTAGCCATATATGGCTTTGCCTCTCAAATCTAAGAAAACTAGATCGTCAGGAAGGATTACGTTCCCTATTGTTGTTCTCTCTCGTTGCTCTGGTTGGAGCGTGGGCAGTTCCGTTTGTTTCTTTCCACCCGAATGTTCCTTTGCCTTGGATTGTACTGGCGGAGAGTGCTGCGCTGAACCGGATTGTGGATGGCCTGGATCAAAAGGCGAGGTCACTGTAATCTTTGGTCACTTGCTGTGCTCCGAATCGTGGTGGGATGAACTTGAATCCTATATCAAGTTGACGAGGTATACGCCTGTGGTTAGGACTGCGTACGATAGAGAGTCGTCCTATAGCTATGCTGCTAAACGATTTCTTACCTCTCAGGGAAAGAGTTTTGACCAATTAGAGATAGGAGTGGAGAAGCTATGACTTGTAATCAACCGTTGGTTTCCATCATTACGCCCTCATTCAACCAGGGGGAGTTCATCGAACAGACGATCCTTTCGGTACTTGGTCAGGACTACCCGCATATCGAGTACATAGTTATTGATGGTGGGTCCACGGATCAGACGCTCGAGATCTTGCGCAAGTACGGTGAACAACTGACATGGGTTTCAGAGCCAGACGAGGGTCAATCGGACGCAGTGAACAAGGGGTTCCGGCTGGCCCGGGGTGATATCGTTGGGTGGATCAATGCCGACGATGTATACTTTGACCATAGTGCGGTCGAAAAGGTGGTGAAAGCTTTCCTGGATCACCCGGAAGCCGATGTCGTTTACGGAGATTTTGTGGAGATAGATAGAGAAGGGCGAATCACCCGTATATATCCGGTGCCAGACTTCAACTATGCTCGACTATTGCGGATGAACTTTGTTCCTCAGTGTACTGTATTCTTCAGAAGCAAAATCGCTCGACAGTATGAACTCGATACTAGCCTGGAGTTCGTGCTGGACTCCGATTTGTTTATACGATTGGGACAGAAACACACTTTCTACCACCGGCCCGAGCTATTGGCCTGCTTCCGCCGGCACACTAGTTCGAAGCTGCACTACCTGGGTGACGACCTATATCAGGCAGAGAGAAGGCTGTTACGGGAGAGATACGGAGTTTCCAAGGATTGGAGGTATTACCTTGGTCGGCTGGGCGACCGGGCTTGTATGGCGCTTCTGAAAGCAAAGGGCAAATGGATGCAATGGCGAATGAAGCGCGAGAGTGTGTCTTATAAGGACTTACAGGTGATGCAAAGTGAAAAAGATTGACCAGTCTATGGAGGACCTTTTTCAAGAGATTGCTGACCGTGGGTGCTTTCCTGGCCCTTTATGGCAGCTATCAGATCATTGCCCATCCGCTCCGTTTGCCATTAACATCAACATGGTGCATGGTGTCCGCATGGTGATGCCCGTGAACTACATCCACGGGGTGCCGTGTATCGGGTGTTTGCCACTTTTGGGGAGTCAAAATGCTATGCTATTTTCTCCTCGGCCTGATTCCGCTCTTGACCGGATATATTATCTGGCGAGGAAAGGGGGAGAGGTGTGAGCTTGGTTTTCCTGATGAGCGAGCTGTCTCCCTATCACGTGGCATGCCTGAATGCCCTTCAAAGGCAGTGGAATGGACGCATTGTGGCGTTGGAAGCCTTCGGCAAAGGATCCCACAGCTACGATGACTCCAAGTATGATCTTGCCCAATTCGAGGTACACACCGCCTGCAAGACCGCTGCGGAAGCCTCTACATTTCGAGAGATTCCCTTCTTGCATTCGCACCTGTTGGCAGTCCGGCCAAAGTACTTGCTCCTTTCCGGGTGGCGGTATCCATGGTTCTTCTACGCGGCTGCCCTTGGACGAGCTTTGGGTAGCCAGATGATGGCGATGTCTGACACACGCTGGGAGGATCGGCGGCGCTGGCCTTTGAAGGAGTTCATGAAACGCGCGACCCTGCCCCTACTGGTGCCCAGTATTTTCGTCCCAGGCGAACGAGCAGCGGATTACGCCCGAACGTTAGGTTACCGGGAAGAACGCGTGCATCAGGGCCTATATGCCATTGACACCGGTTACTACGCAAGAGAAGCAGCCGCGGCACGTGCCGAGCGTGACTACTGGCGGCAGAGGTTGTCCCTCCCCCAGAACTTTTTCCTGTTCTCGGGACGGTTCTCGCCGGAAAAGAACATCTCGGGGCTGTTGGAGGCCTATATTCGCTACCACGAAAAGGTGAGCGAGCCCTGGTCGCTTGTGATGCTGGGAGACGGCCCGCTGCGCTCGGAAGTGGTGGCAGGCGGCATTCCAGGGGTAATCGCGCCCGGTTTCGTGCAATTAGACTTGGTTCCCAGATATCTGGGCCTGGCTTCCGTATTTGTCCTAGCCAGTCACATGGACCCCTGGCCCCTTGTAGTTCTCGAGGCTGCGGCAGCAGGGTTGCCCCTCCTTGTGTCAGAAAACTGTGGCGTCTCTGTGGAATTGGTTGGAGATGACGACGGATGGGTTTTTGAGCCGAGCGATATCGAGCACCTGGCCTCGTTGATGGAGGAAATTGCGACCGGTGTCTTCGATCTCAAGCGCATGGGAGCTTGCTCGGCCGGGCGTGCGAAGCGCTACGATGCAGGGCAATGGGCCGAAACTGTCATATCTTGGATGGAGCACTTCGCCTAGCTACATTCAGACTTGAATTGTCCTGGTCAAGGAACCAGGGAAGGTTGCTGAAACGGTGAGAGTAGCCCTGGTCACCTTTTCGGCCATGACAGGGGGAACGGTAACCTATGAGGAATCTTTTTGCTGCACTTGCCAAGATTGATCGGCAGAACCAGTATTTCGTCATTCTAGGAGGCAAGTCGTGGCCTGGAGCAACGACAGAGAATATGTTAGTCCAAAGCTCTTGCCGTAATGCTTCTCTTTGTTTGATCAGATGGTTCGTAAATGGTCAACGGGGACAACACGGCAGCATTTCTTAGTGCAATTGGTGGAACGCCTTATTCGGGGAGATGCAGGAAGAACTGGCGAATTGCATAGGTGGATGTGGGACAGGTATTCTTTGGAAGAGCTTCTCTCGCGCGTCGGCTTTACAGATATTCGAACGAAGTTACCTTATCAGTAGCAGAATTGAGGGGTGGGACCGGTTTCACCTTGACACCAATGAAGACGGCAGTGTTTGGAAGCCTGAGTCGCTTGACGTTGAAGGGATGAAGTAATGCCGCCGGAAACTTCGCCTACCAATGAGTAAACCTACCAAGGGGTTAATTCGAAGGCGACAAGGTGCGCCCTTGTCTGTGTTGCTTTATTTGGTCCTTAGAGGAATTTTGCATCTTTCGAAGCTGTGTTTGGTAAACAGAGGGGAAAGAGTACCGTGGTGAAATTCGGATTAAGGCTCAAAGGCGACGTGATCTGCTAGTACACGTATTGTGGCGCTCGCCACAATACCCGTGATAGGTTCTCACCCGATTTTTACTCAAAATTACCGTTGCAGATTAGAGGCTTCCCGATCCTTGGGCGAGAATCGGGTCTCACTCTGATGATTCTACGGAGGAGCAACCATGCTGATAGGAATTGATGCCCTTGCAATCGGCTTTAGTGGAGGACGCACTTTTCTGCGTAATCTGTTGTCCCATATTGGACGAATAGACAATACGAATCGGTATCTGGTCTTTGTGAGCTCAAGGAATCTCTTTCTAATGTCTGCCCTGCCAAGCAACTTTGAGGTGTGGAATGTAGACTCTGTTCCTTCGAGACGTTGGTCCAGGGCCCTTTGGGAACAATTTAAGCTTCCGTTGATTCTCCGAAAGGCATCAGTCGATCTAGTTATAACTCTGGGTTCAGTCGATTTGTTCGCTTATTCTATGCCCGGATTGCCTACAATTGTTGTGATTCAACTAAACCAAAACTGGATGGTTCCCTATATGTTGTCATCGAGACTGCGCAACTGGTATTTGAATGCAGGAGTGCGGCTTTCGTGCAGCACTGCTAGCAAAATAGTGGTCATGTCCAACACTGCCAAAAGAGAACTCATCGAAACATTCGGTGTGCGCCCCGATAAAGTACAAGTACTCTATTATGGTCTAGATTCATCTCTCTTTAAACCTCAAGCAGTGAATCGGGAAACACACGCCGAGTTATCTACTTATGGAGTGCGCGAGCCATACATTCTCTCAATATCTAGCGTTACTAGATATAAGAATCATTTGAATCTAATCAAAGCCTATGCCAGGCTGAAGGCAGACCATCGAATTCCGCATCAATTAGTCATAGTAGGAGCCATAGACCAGTCTGCCTACTACCAGGAGCTAATTGGGTATGTCGAGAGTGAGGATCTCACAGCAGATGTGATCATCACCGACTTTATCCCCCATGAGTACCTGCCGGCGCTCTATTCCAACGCTGCACTATACGTTTTCCCCTCACTGTGCGAGACGTTCGGAATGACTCAGATTGAAGCAATGGCTTGTGGCATCCCAGTGATTACCTCGAATGTCAGTGTAATGCCAGAGATTTGTGGTGATGCTGCTGTCTATTTTGATCCCTACGACCCAGATAGCATAGTAGAAGCGATATCCACGGTCCTTCAGAACGAAGAATTGCAGAAAGAACTGAGTATCAGTGGATTGGAAAGAGCGAAACTGTTTTCCTGGGAGAAAAATGCTGTCCGGATGCTCCAAATCGTCGAGGCAGTTGCTGGAGAGTCTTAATTCAGGAGGAGGTCGTGAGGATGAAGTTGGTCTATTCGTATTACGTGCTAGACATTGTTCATAAGGGGCATTTGCTAATGATGAAAAACGCAAAAGCAATAGCCGGAGAAGATGGGAAGTTAATAGTGGGAATCCTCACCGACGAGGCGGTGATGGAGAAAAAAACCAAGCCCGTACTCTCATTTGAAGATAGAGTGAACCTTGCCAGTGCAATAAAATACGTAGATCTTGTAGTGGCACAGGAAACTTATTCGCCATTGCCGAATGTTATGAAAATCAGGCCTGATATTTTGATGGAAAGCTCGAGTCACGATGAAGAAGCAATTGAAAAGGCCAGAGAACTTATGGAGAGCATTGGTGGTAGGGTTATAGTGATACCCTACTATCCCGCAGAGTCATCAACCCATATAAAAAGTGAGATAAAAAAGAGAGGCTAGAAATGCAAGACCCCACTGTTTCTTCGGTTGTGCGCACACGCGCACAACAGGCGCGGTCATTTGAGAGCTGGCAGCGCCGTATCTTTGTGATCCTCTGGATCACTTATGCGTCCTTCTACCTGGGGCGTGTCAATTTCTCGGTGGCTTTGCCGGGGATTATGGCCGACTTTGGATGGACGCGAACGGATGTGGGGGCCATTGGAACTGCGCTTTTCTGGGCCTATGCTATCGGACAGTTCATCAATGGTCAACTGGGCGATAGGCTGGGCGCTCGTGTCATGATCACTGTTGGCCTCTATCTCGGCTCTGATGAACCTGTTGTTTGGCTTCAGCCAGGCAATGGGGGTGATGATCGTCATCTGGGCGATCAACGGTTACGTGCAGTCAATGGGCTGGTCACCGACTGTCAAGACGTTGGCGAACTGGTTCCCACCCCAGCTGCGGGGAAAGATGTCTGGCCGGCTGGGCACCTGTTATATCCTGGGCGGCGCTATTTCGGTGGCCCTGGCTGGGTTCATCGCTGCCCGGTTTGGCTGGCGGGCAACATTCTTTGCTCCCTGTCCTTTGCTGCTGCTATCGGCCGTGCACTGGTATCTCAGAGCCAGGAACTCGCCTGAGAGTGCTGGCTTCCCACCGTTGGAAGAGCTTGAGGGAGAGAGGGGGCCTTCACAAGAGGCAGAGGTCAGGTCTGAGGATAAGTACCTGGGTCTGCGTTACACTCTGAAGAACAGTATTGGAAATAGTCGGGTCTGGCTGATGGGCTGGGGGTTGTTCTTTGTCAATATTGTGCGCTATGGCTTTTTGACGTGGGCACCGACTTACCTCTTCGAGACCCAGAAAGCAGGGATTGACAAAGCGGCTTACTCGTCGCTGATTTTCCCCATCGCGGGCGCTTTGGGTGCAGTGTTTGCCGGGTGGGCCACGGATCGGTGGTTCCAGTCTCGCCGGTCGCCGGTGGCCGGCATCAGCCTGGTGCTGGCTGGCGTTTTGGCCTGGGCCTATCGTTTCGCCGTGCCAGTGGATGCATGGCTCCTGGGGCTGATTATGTTGGCGGCAATCGGCTTTGCTGTGTTCGGAGCGCATGTTCTCATCGTGGCAGCAGCACCGATGGACTTTGGGACCCGCAAGGCCGCGGCGTCGGCCACGGGGTTCATTGATGGCTGGGGCTACCTGGGCGCTGGCTTACAGGGTTTTGGCACGGGCATGTTGGTTGACCGCTGGGGGTGGAGTGCTGGCTTTGCTTTCTGGATTGCGTGCGCGTTCCTGGGAGCCGGGTTGATGATGTTGCTGTGGTGGCACAAGCCACCCAAGAGAGAATATCTGTAAGGAAACAGGGAATACCCATGACCATACAAGAGATTCGCCAGCGATGTCAGTTTGATTATTATCCTGAGCCCCACGAAAGGCTGCTTCGCAAGCTCTCGCCCTACATGACTTGGGTGTTTTTGAAATTGGGCTTCAGCGCCAATGGCGTGACCTACTTGAGTATTGTCCTCGGTCTAGTAGGGTCTTTGGTTCTATTGCTGGATCAAACCTCTTGGTGGTATGTCAGTCCAGTTCTTATGTTTGTCACCACACTAATGGATCACTCTGACGGGGAAGTTGCCCGTTGGCGCGGCCAGGCCAGCTTGACGGGTCTCTTTGTGGATCGCATGTATCCCATCATCGCACAGCCGGCCATGTTTGGCGCTATTTTGGTGCGTCTGTTCATGGGTCACCCTTCAGTTTGGTACTTTGTGATCGGCCTAGTTCTTATGTGGATAGCCAACATGCCTCGTATTCTGTCGGCGTATGTGTATCAATGTTTTAGCGACGGCCTATTCAGACCCAAGAAGGCAGGGGGGGGCGCTGATCCATCATCGGCGCCACGAGCCCATCTCCAGCAGGCGCATGAACCTGACGGTATTTCTCGCCTACTGCTCGGCCTTGATCATTCACTAACCGGGCGGATTGCATATCCATTTGTTTTCGTTTTGGCCAAGCCAACTGGGATGGCGCTGTTACTTCTGGTTCTGGTGACTTTGGAGCGAGCTTCGGTCACCATCTTCGGATTTAGGCCGTTCGCCGTTTACATCACAGGATATACTCTTGTTTACCTGATAGTTTCCGTCAAGTCCGCCGTCTCCATCATCAGGAGCCGACGCCCCGATGTGGTATATGAGCGGTTTCGACAAGGCGCGCACACAAGTTGAAGTGCATCCATTGTTTTGCCCATAACGAAGTGATATATCAGGAGACATCATGGATTGGCACAACGTCAAAGTTTTGGCTACGGGTGGAGCCTCCTTCATCGGCTCCCACGTCGTGGATGCCCTGGTTGAGCAGGGTGCCAAAGTGTGGGTGGTAGATGACCTCTCCAGTGGCAAACTGGAGAACATCCAGGAGCACTTGACTGCCCATCGCGTTGAGTTCGTCCAGGCCGACCTACGCGAACCCGGCGTTGCCCGGATGGCGATGAAGGACATTGACGTTGTCTTCCACCTGGCTGCCGATCACGGGGGACGGGGGTACGTGGACCTGCACCAGGCCGGGCCGGCGTCCAACCTCTTTTTGGGGGGACTGGTTTTCTGGGAAGCTCACCGGGCCGGGGTTGAAAAGGTCGTTTTCGCTTCCTCAGGGTGCGTCTATCCCAACTTCCTGCAGAGTAACCCCAATGAGGAGGTCTACCTTACCGAGGATCTAGTAAAGCCGCCCTGCGACGCCGACAATATGTACGGCTGGGCCAAGCTGATGAACGAGTTGACGCTTAAAGCGTATCACAGAGAATATGGCATGGAGGCTGCTTCGTGCCGCTACTTCACCGTCTACGGCCCGCGCGGAGTGGAAAACCACGCCATCATCGCTATGATCGCCAAAGCCTTCATCGGGCAGAACCCCTTCGAGGTGTGGGGGGACGGCACTCAGGTGCGCAACTGGACCTACATTGACGACATCGTCCGTGGCACAATCTTGGCTGCCGAGAAGATAGACGACGGAACCGCTGTCAACCTGGGCACGATGGAACGAGTGCGGGTGATTGACGCGGTCAAGATGGTGTTGGAGTACACTGGTCACGAGGCAGAGATCAAGCTGCTGCCCGATATGCCCACCGGGCCACTCAATAGGGTGGCCGATAACTCCCTGGCGAAGAAACTGCTAGGCTGGGAGCCGCTGGTACCTTTCCGCGAGGGACTCAAGCGTACCATTGACTGGTACTTCGCCACCAAAGATCGCGAACAAGTGCGAAGGATCCTGGACCGAATGCTAACGGAGCGATAGAAAGTGCGCATCCTGCTTCTCAGCACGTACTTCCAACCCGATATTGCCTCAACGGGCGTCCTGATGACCCTGTTGGCTGAAGAACTGGCCCGACTGGGTCACCAGATCACGGTGATCACCAGTATGCCCCACTACCACACCAATTGTATCTGGGACGAGTATCGGGGTAGGCTGATACAGCACGACCAACACGGTCCAATTGATGTTTATCGCCTCTACCTGTATGTTCCGGACGACAGAGGGCGATTTTTGGGGCGGATATTAAACTATGCCAGCTTCAATACCCTCTCTGCGTTGATGGGAGTACTCGTCGGACAGCACGACGTTGTTCTTGTCCCGTCTCCCCCGCTCACCAATGGCCTCAGCGCAGATCTTATCAGCCGTTTCCGGCGCATTCCATTTGTGTACAACGTACAGGACATCTGGCCGGGTGTGGTTGTCAGGGCCGGGGTGATGGCTAACCCCAGGGCAGTTGCTTTCTTTCGCCGCCTGGAGCGATACATTTACCGCAGATCAGCGGCCTTGGCCGTCATCTCCGAGGGTTTTCGCCGCAATCTGCTGGAAAAAGGTGTACCTTCAGACAAGATCCAGGTGATCCCCAATTTCTTCGATACGGATTTCGTCCGTCCCCTCTCAAGACGCAATGGCTTCAGCTCGACGCATGGGCTTGACGGCAAGTTCGTCGTTCTTTTTGCCGGTAACGTAGGCCATTCCCAGGGGCTGGAGACGGTCCTCGACACCGCGCAGCAGTTGACCGACCTTGAAGACGTTTTATTCCTGGTAGTGGGGAACGGTGCCGCCAAGACCAGGCTCCAAGCCTATGCTCAACGGCTCGGACTACCAAATGTGCGATTTTTGCCCTTCCAGGCCCATGAAACACTACCAGAGATGTACGCCTCTTCTGACGTCTGCCTCGTCCCGCTGCGCAAGGGATTCACCAATGTGTCGGTGCCATGCAAGGTGTTCACTATCATGGCCAGCGGGAGACCGATGATCGCGTCCCTGGACGAAGGCAGTGACACCTGGACGCTGGTTGAGCAGGCTCAATGCGGGCTCTGCGTCGAGCCAGAAGACCCCCAGGCCCTGGCCGAAGCCATCCGCGCCCTCCATGCCGACCCCGCCCTGCGAGAGCGCCTGGGCCGCAACGGCCGGGAGCACGTGGTGCAGCACTACACCCAGCAGGTGGTAGCCAAACAGTATCACGAGTTGTTGACCTCGCTGGTATGCCCGGCCAGTACCGCAACGTCATCCCCAACCTCATCTACTGGGCCATGAAGGGCCTGCCCTTGCCCATCACCGGCAGCGGCGAGGAGACCCGCGACTTCACCTACGTGGGGGACATTGTGGACGGCCTGTTGCGCTGCGGTACTGTGGAGAGCGCCGTCGGCCACGAGTTCAACCTGGCCTCGGGCAAAGAGACCCGTATCATTGACCTGGCCGAATTGGTCAACGAATTAACGGGTAACGAGGTAGGGGTAAAGTACGCCCAGCGGCGCAAGTGGGATACCAAGGATCGCTTGCTGGCGTCCATTGACAAGGCGCGTGAACTCATCGGCTACGAGCCTCACACCACCTTCGAGGAAGGTCTCCAACTCACGACAGAGTGGTTCCGCAGCCATTGGGAGGAGATCCAGGCCTCGGCGCGGTTTGGGCCAGGGGTGTCGGCGGCGGTGAGAGAGGTGGTCGGGGAGCCCCCCTAACCCCCCAACTTTGGGGGGGACTTGACTGCCCCCAAGATTGGGGGGCTGGGGGGGCGTGTGGAGGCGTTCCTGCCCCCCTGACCCCCCAACTTTGGAGGGAACTACTTCTTGATTTTGGGAGCGGGATAGGGTATAATACGGTGAGAGTCAGAACGGAAGGAGGAAGGGAGAGAATGAGCACGTTGACGGTCGCCCTGGACTTGCCACGCGACTTGCTGGGAGCGCTCGACGTCCCCGAAGCAGGACTGGAGGACCGGCTGCGGGAATTGATTGCTCTGGAGTTGTTTCGGGAGAGACGTATCTCGTCCGGTAAGGGAGCCGAGCTGCTGGGGATCTCCAAACTGGAGTTCACCCATCTGCTGGTGCAGCATGGGCTATCCTACTTCACGGAGTCACCGGAGGAGCTGGCAGCCGAGGTGGCGATGCTGGAGCAACTGTTGGGTGAGGGCAGCACATGATCGTGGTAGCCAATGCCGGCCCTTTGATCGCTTTGGCACAGATTGGTCATTTCAACCTGCTGCGTTCGCTATACGGTGAGCTACGCGTTCCACCGGCCGTTCGGGACGAGGTGGTGGCCTGCGGGCGCGGACGTCCAGGTGCAGTGGAAGTCAGTGCTGCTGCCTGGATACACATCGTCGGAGTCCGTGACACGACGGCGGTACAACTCTTGAGGGAGCGGTTGGACGCCGGTGAGAGCGAAGCTATTGTACTGGCCATTGAGTTGGAAGCTGATTTGTTGCTGATTGACGAAGCGCGCGGGCGGCGAGTAGCGGAGGCGCGGGGCCTGAATAAGACCGGCACGCTGGGGACGT
>Ga0209991_10000445_pt1 | contig 18312 bp, 19 predicted proteins | sample ChitaG_FD_183167 | JGI IMG/M metagenome (GOLD analysis project Ga0209991, IMG submission 183167) | Deep subsurface microbial communities from South Pacific Ocean to uncover new lineages of life (NeLLi) - Chile_00310 metaG (SPAdes)... | ecosystem: Environmental > Aquatic > Marine > Oceanic >... | reverse complement strand
TACACTGGGAGAGTATATCAATACAGTGAGCAGCACAGATATTTCCTCCGGTTGGTGGGAAGGTGAAGCTATCATGGGGAAGTCTCAGGAGCATAGTTTTTGGGCTTTGAGTTCCTTGCGCCGCACCAGGTCGGCCTGGGCGGTAGCATCAAGCCATGTGATTTCGTCGAGATTTGCCACCGTCGTCACCTCCTGCAGGAGAACAGACTATTTGATTTCCTTTCAAAGCTAACTCTTTGTAGCCCCGACACAGCATACGTTGTTGGTAGTGTGCCGGCCCGGTTGCTGCCGGAAACGCTGACCAACATGCAATGCTACAACCAGCCGTCGCTTTCAGTCAAGGCCTTTGATTTGACAAATGGCCTCTCCGCTGCTATATTGCATTGGTTTTTGCGCATTAAAGAGGCAGGAGGGCTGACGTGTGTATTTGGTAATGGAGAAGAGTGGCTATGGCTGTTGAATCACTGACCGTGGACCTTGAGGTTGCCAGCTTCATAGAGGAAGCTGGCGGCAAAACCTTTACCTTGTGTTATCAATGTGGCATTTGTACCGGTGCCTGCCCCTGGAATCGAGTCAGAAACTTCGATGTGCGCCGAATGTTACATCAGGCACGGTTAGGTCTAGCTGACTTTGAAGACGAGACCTGGTGGCTTTGTGCTACTTGTCGGGCGTGTGCTCAACGGTGCCCCCAGGGGGTAGAGCTAATAGACATAATGAGAGGTTTGCGTCGAATTACTGTGGGATTAGGAGCAGGTCGCATTCCTGACTCAATAAGAGTCACCATGAAAAACGTTTCCGCTATGGGTAATCCTACGGGGGAAGATTCAGGGAAGCGAGGCAACTGGGCAAAAGACCTGGATGTGAGCACCTTTACTGGAGATAAAGAGTTATTATATTTTTCCTGCTGTGTTCCTGCGTATGACCCTAAAGTGAAAAGGGTAGCCCGCAGCTTGGTCGGTATCTTCAATAAGGCGGGGGTGGATTTTGGCATCCTGGGCTCTGCAGAAAGGTGTTGCGGAGAGTCGGTTCGTAAAGCCGGAGACGAAGACCTTTTCCAAAGTCTGGCCCAAAGCAACATTGACGCTTTTAAGGAACACGGTGTCACCAAAATCGTGGTCAGCTCTCCACATTGCTATCATACCTTAAAAAATGAGTATCCCGAGCTTGGCGGCAACTTTGACATAATTCATTACACTCAATATGTGTCTGGGCTTATCAAGGATGGTAGGCTGCATTTTAACAAGGAGCTCAATAAAAAAGTGGCCTACCATGACCCTTGCTATCTCGGTCGACATAATAGTGTATATGACGAACCCAGGCAGGTGCTTGAGAGTATACCCGGCCTGCAACTAATTGAGTTGGCTGATTACCGTGAAAACAGTCTTTGTTGTGGTGGGGGAGGCGGGAGAATATGGGCGGAAACCAAGAAAGGCGAAAGATTTTCTGACTTAAGATTACAGCAGGCTATCGACGTTGGGGCAGAAATACTGGCGACTTCTTGCCCCTATTGTATCCTTAACTTCGACGATAGTGTATTGACCATGGATAAAGCTGACGTTATCGAAATTAAGGACATTTCAGAACTCGTTTTGGAGGCGTTAGGCTAGTTAGCACTGAAGATATGCAAAGAGGAGTTAGGTAAGGAGTGTCTGATAATAAAAAAATAGGTGCGGCACTGGTGGTGGGTGGAGGTGTTGGTGGTATGCAAGCTGCTCTTGACCTTGCTGAATCTGGTATCAAGGTCTATTTAGTCGATAACAAATCCGCTATCGGTGGGGTGATGGTTCAACTGGATAAGACCTTCCCCACCAATGACTGTGCCATGTGCACCATCGCCCCACGGCTGGTACAAATCGGACGGCACAAAGATATTGAGATAATCACCTTGGCCGATGTGCAAAGTATTAGAGGTGAACCAGGCAATTTTACCGTGACTTTAAGGAAAAAACCTCGTTTCATAAATGAAGATAAGTGCACTGGTTGCGGCACCTGTGTTGCCAATTGTCCGGTAACGAATAAAATATACCTTGATGGTGCAGAAAAGGTAGAGATAAAACTTGAGCCAGAAGACCTGGAAAAGGTGAAAGGCGTAATTGAGGAATATAAAGGTGAGCAGGGAGCTTTGGTGCCTGTCTTGCTGGAGATTAATGCTGCCTACAATTACCTGCCAGAAAATGTATTAAGGTATATCTCTGAAGAGCTAGACATTCCTTTAAGCTTAATCTACAGGGTAGCCACTTTTTACAATGCCTTCAGCCTGAAGCCAATAGGAAAGCATAAAATAACTGTCTGTTTAGGTACGACTTGCCATGTCAAGGGAGCGCCTAGGATTGTTGATACCCTGGAAAGAGAATTGGGCATAAAAATAGGTGAGACCACTGAAGATATGAATTTTACTCTGGAGACGGTTAATTGCCTTGGCTGCTGCGGCTTAGCCGCGGTAATGACAATCGATGAAGACTTATATGGCAAAGTAACTCTGGCAAAAATTCCGAAAGTTATTGAACAATATACAGAAATTAAGGTCAGCTAAGGGTAGGTTATGCCAAGAATAAAGGTTGAGGATCTAGATAAGATAAGTGAGGAAGTAAGAAGGGTAACCCTTTTACGAGAAGGTGCTGGTAGGGCAAAGATTACTGTACATATGGGAACTTGCGGTATAGCGGCCGGGGCAAGGGAAATAATGAACACCTTATTAGTTGAGATTGAACAAAGGAATATCAAGGATATTATACTAACAACTTCTGGGTGCGCTGGTTTGTGTAGTAAGGAACCTATGGCTACGGTGGAATTGAAGGGAGAGGCACCAGTTAAGTACATTGAGCTGACTCCAGAGAAGATCCGTTGCATCTTTTCTGAGCATGTCCTTGGTGGCAAGATAGTCAGGGAGTATGCCCTAGCCATAGGCAGTGAAAGGGTGGGCTGAAATTAAGTATTGGACTGAGGAAGGGAATGGAGCGATATAGAACTCATCTGATGCTTTGTGCCGGAACAGGGTGTGTTTCAAACAAATCCTTCAAGATAAAGGAAGCCCTGGAGGAAGAAATCAATAAACGAGGTCTACAGGATGAGATTCTGGTAGTGATGACCGGATGCAATGGCTTTTGCGCGGTTGGACCTCTTATGGTCGTCCAACCAGATGGAATATTCTATCAAAATCTAACAGTAGATGATATACCATATTTGGTAGAGGAACACTTCTTAAAAGGGCGACCTGTTCCAAAGCTAATGTATTTTCCACTTGAGGAGAAAGAACCAATCCCAAGGATGGCAGACATTGGCTTTTTTGCCCGTCAAACGTTGATTGCTCTTAGAAATAGGGGGCTAATAGATCCAGAGAAGATTGAGGAATATATTGCTAGAGATGGCTACCGGGCTTTAGCCAAGGCTCTAACATCAATGACTCCAGAAGAGATAATAAGGGTAATAAAAGATTCGGGCTTACGAGGAAGGGGAGGGGCAGGGTTTCCCACCGGACGCAAATGGGAAAGTAGAAGAAGACAGAAAGGCGAACCAAAATACGTTGTATGTAATGCTGATGAAGGTGACCCTGGCGCCTTCATGGACAGGAGTATCATCGAGTCTGATCCACACTCAGTAATAGAAGGAATGATTATTGGAGCCTATGCTATAGGGGCGAACGAAGGTTACGTATATATCAGAAATGAATACCCACTGGCGGTGAAGAGATTAGAGATTGCCATTGGTCAAGCAAGGGAATATGGATTGCTTGGAGAGAATATATTTGATTTAGGCTTTAACTTTGATATTAAAATTAAGAGAGGGGCGGGAGCCTTTGTATGTGGTGAAACGACCGCACTAGTTGCCTCCATAGAAGGGAAACCTCCTGAGCCAAGGCAAAGACCTCCACGCACCACTCTCTGGGGTAAACCAGTTAATATAAACAATGTGGAAACCTGGGCTACCGTGCCAGTCATAATCAACCGGGGCGCAGAGTGGTTTGCCAGTATTGGAACAGAGAAAAGCAAAGGGACAAAGGTATTCTCTTTAGTTGGAAAAATAAATAATACTGGTTTAGTTGAAGTACCTATGGGTATAACTCTAAGGGAAATCATCTATGACATCGGCGGTGGGATTCCTGACGGGAAGAAGTTTAAAGCTGTTCAGACTGGCGGTCCTTCTGGAGGGTGTATCCCAGCAGACTTGATTGACCTCCCTATCGATTACGAACGGTTAACTGAGGTGGGTTCCATGATGGGCTCCGGTGGGATGATTGTCTTGGATGAGGATACATGTATAATTGATATTGCCAGGTATTTCCTTAAGTTTACCAACGATGAATCCTGTGGAAAATGCACTGCTTGTCGAGAGGGCTCAGAAGCGCTCCTTGAGATCCTCGATAGGATATGCAATGGGGAGGGAGAGGAAGGAGACATGCTATTCCTTGAAGAGTTAGGAGAGGCAATCAAAGACGCCTCTATGTGTGGATTAGGACAAAGCCTCCCCAATCCGGTACTTTCCACTGTGCGGTATTTCAAGGAAGAATATGAAGCTCACATTAAATATAAGAAATGTCCAGCCTTGGTATGCAAGGGGCTGATCTCGTATTATATCGACCCCAGTAAGTGCCAGGCTTGCCTTATTTGCCCCAGAAACTGCCCTGCGGAAGCCATCAGCGGTGGCAAGAATCAAATCCATGTGATTGACCAGGCTAAGTGCACCAAGTGTGGAACTTGCTTGGATGTATGCCCTACTCGTTTCGGGGCGGTAACAAAACTTTCAGCTGAACCTGTACCTGCACCCCCTCCGCCTGAGGAAAGGGTTCTTGTGCGGGCGAAATAGAGTAAGGAGAAGATTGTTTAAGGTTGACCCGAAGAGAAGGAAGGAAATAGCTTAATGACCCTTGAAGAGGTGAAAGAGATTCTTAAGGCAGAGGTGATTATTGGCTCTAATAATCTACAGATGGAAGTAAGAATGGGTTGCGGCTGTGACCTGATGAGTGATGTTTTGGCCTTTATCAAACCAGACTCTATTCTCTTAACCGGATTGACAAATACACAGGTTATTCGCACAGCCGAGATGGCTGACATCAAAGCAGTATGCTTTGTCCGTGGGAAAAAGCCGGATGCGGAGACTATTAGATTAGCTGAGAGCAAGGGTCTGCCTTTGTTGATGACACAGCTACCAATGTTTGAAAGCTGTGGCCAGTTGTACAAGAACGGACTTATCGGTTGCTCGGAATATAAAGGATAATACCAAAGAGGATGTTCAAGTGGTTCAGGACAAGGAAATTACTAGGGTTCAGGAACTAACTTATGAGCTAAAGGTCAAAGATTTAATGACCACAGATGTTGCTACGGTTAGCCCAAAGGATACAATGAATGAGTTAAGGAAGATATTGCGTATCAGGCGTATCTCGGGAACTCCGGTGGTAGAAGGTAACCAATTAGTTGGTATTGTCAGCATTGAAGATTTGATTAAGTGCCTGGCAGACGGGGCAATGGATGCCTCCATAGAGGAAAAGATGTGTAAGGAAGTGGAAACTCTTTATGCTGATGAGTCACTCGTTCATGCTGTCAGCAAGTTTAATCGGTATGGTTTTGGCCGCCTTCCTGTAATCGAGCGTGACCAAGGAAAGTTAGTCGGTATTCTTACCAAGGGCGACATCATCAGGGGACTGCTTAAGAAGCTGGAGATTGAGTACCACGAGGAAGAGATTCACCGTTACCGGGCAAGTCATATCTTTGAGGATATCGTTGCCGATAAGACAAGCCTCCACTTCCAATACAATATAGTGGGTCAGGATTTCAATCGGGCTGGAGAATCTGCGAGCGGGCTTAGAAAGACATTGTCGCGATTGGGTTTTCCTCCTCAAATGGTTCGGCGAGTGGCAATTGCGGCGTATGAAGCGGAGATGAATATTGTTATCTTCACTAATGGAGGCCAAATTTCAGCACGGGTACAGCCGGAACTTATCAAAATTGAAGCTAGTGATACCGGACCTGGCATCCCTGACATTGAGCGAGCGATGCAACCTGGTTTCTCAACTGCCCCGGAGTGGGTACAGGAATTGGGCTTCGGGGCTGGAATGGGGCTGTCTAACATTAAAAAATGTGCCGATAAGATGATTTTGACATCACAAGTGGGAAAGGGAACAGAGCTAAAGGCTACCATCTATATAAAAGAGAGGGGAAATTGATGAAACTTCAGGAGATAGTAAAGGAGCTAGGTTTGGCAGTTAGATGCGCCGCCCATAACCTTGATAAGCAAGTAAGTGGGGGTTATGCCAGCGATCTCTTAAGTGACGTGATGGCTAACTCTAAAAAGGATAATATTTGGATTACCCTGCAAATCCATCAAAATATAGTAGCTGTAGCCAGTTTAAAAGACTTAGCCGGAATTATTATTGTTAATGGAAGAGAACCAGAAGAGGAGGCCTTGAAAAAGGCAGAAGAAGAAAATATCCCAATTATGTTGACCAAGTTGCCTACTTTTGAAGTAGCCGGTAGGCTTTATAAGCTGGGTATTCCTGGAAAGGTGTGATGCTGAGGAAGTTTGAGGCGGATTTGCATATTCACACCTGCCTATCACCATGTTGCGAGTCCAGGATGTCGCCAAGGAGAATAGTTAAACGGGCGAAATTGAAAGGATTAGATATGCTTGGGATTTGCGACCATAATTCGGCCGAGAATGTAGTTTGTGCCAAAAAGGTAGGAGAAAGAGAAGGATTGGCAGTGATTGGAGGAATTGAGGTCACATCACAAGAAGAGGTCCATATCCTAGCCTTCTTTGATGAGGACGAAGATTTGTTTAAACTTGCGGACCTCATTTATGAGAACCTGCCCGGCACAAACAACGAAAGGGTCTTTGGGGAACAGATAGTAGTTAATGAGGATGATGAGGTGTTAGGTTTTAATAAAAGGCTTTTGATTGGAGCAACAGTGCTTCCGCTTCAGCAGATTGTAGAAAGAATCCACTCTTTAGGTGGATTAGTGATTGCTTCCCATGTTGATCGGGAGAGTTTTAGTATCATCGGTCAGTTGGGTTTTATCCCTGACGGGCTAGAGCTAGACGGTCTAGAAGTGTCACCGAGGTTGTCTCTAGAGAAGGCACAGCTTGAGTTTGGACAAGCTTTGGGTTTCCCGCTGGTCACCTTTTCTGACGCCCACACTTTAGAGGATGTTGGTAAAAGTTTTACCTCTTTCCTGATAGGAAAGGCAAACACGAAGGAGATAAGAAAGGCTTTATTTGGTCAAGATGGAAGGAGAGTGATGATTTAGTGCCATGGAGGATTTGTCCTTACATATCTTAGATATAGTTGAGAATTCAATCAGAGCCAAGGCTTCAAGAATTATGATAAAGGTTATGGAAGATATAGAAAAGGATTCCCTTACTATTGAGATAAGAGATAATGGTCAAGGAATAGATGAGGACACTGTCAAAAAGGTTCTTGACCCATTCTTTACCACTAGGACGACGCGGAAAGTGGGTTTAGGTCTTCCTCTGCTGAGCCAGGCAGCTAGAGAAAGCGGGGGAGATGTTCAGATAGAATCGGAAGTCGGTAGGGGCACACGAGTTAAAGCTACCTTTGGGTATAGTCATATTGACCGCAAGCCTTTAGGTAATATGGAAGCCACTCTTAGAGCTCTAATCGTTGGTAATCCGGAAATAGCCTTTATATACGAACACAAAAAGGGTGAACTAGAATATCGTTTGGACACAAAAGGGATAAGAGCTAAGACTAAGGGGAGAGCAATAAGTAAGAGTAGCCAAGAGAAGATAGACAATCAAATAATGGGGATTGAACTGTGATAACCTTAACTATTGATGGACAAGAGACCCGGGTAGAAGAAGGGACTTCATTGCTTGAAGCATCCCAAAAGATTGGTATTAAGATACCAACCCTTTGTTACCATAAGGCGTTATCACCGTATGGAGCGTGTCGGCTTTGCTTGGTAGAAATAACACAGGACAGCAGGAAAATGATCCAGGCATCCTGCCTTTACAAAGCTGAAGAAGGGATGGTGGTGGAAACGCACTCCGAGAGGGTTATTAAGAACCGCAAGATAATGATCGAATTATTATTGGCCAGATGCCCAGATTCAGAGGAGATACAAGAACTAGCTGATGAGTTAGGGGTTAAAGAAACTCGGATCAAAAAGAAAAATAAAGACTGCACCCTTTGTGGCCTTTGCGTCAGAATGTGCCAGGAAAGGATGGGTATAGGAGCAGTCAGTTTTGTAAATCGCGGTTCAAAACGGGAGGTAAAGCCACCTTTTGAAACCCCCAGCGAAATATGTCAAACCTGTGGTGCGTGCAGTTTTATATGCCCGACAGGAAGAATTAAGCTTTCCGAGATCAGTAAAAATAGAGTGGTGCCAATCCCCTATGAACACAATATGGGATTAATCTCTAGACCTGCTATTTACATCCCTTATCCCCAGGCTATTCCGAACCGAGCGACAATCGATGAGCGATATTGTGTCCATCTTCTTCGTGACAAGTGTGGAGTATGTAATGAGTTTTGTGAAGCAGATGCAATTGATTATAACCAAAAAGAAGAAAAAATTGATTTGAATGTCGGAGCGGTTATTCTTTCGCCAGGATACGAACTCTTTAATGCCGATCTTAAAACAGAGTTTGGGCACAATCGCTATCCTAATGTCATAACCAGTTTAGAATTTGAACGGATCCTTTCCGCAAGCGGGCCATTTTCGGGTGAGATTTTACGTCCTTATGATAGGAAAAGGCCCGAAAGAATTGCCTTTATTCAATGCGTTGGCTCTCGGGAGGTGGAAGCAAATTATTGTTCTTCCGTCTGTTGTATGTATGCCACTAAGGAGGCAATACTGGTAAAAGAGCATCATCCCGAGACCGATATTACTATATTCTTCATTGACCTTCGTGCTTTCGGTAAAGGTTACGAGGCTTATTATGAGCGAGCCAAGAAAATGGGAATAAGATATGTTCGGTTCAAACCTTCTTCAGTAGAGGAAGTACCGGGGACAGAAGACTTGCGCATTCTATATCAAAAGGAAAACGGGGAAATAGCTGTTGAGGAGTTCGACCTTGTAGTCCTTTCCTGCGGATTGAGACCCCCTGCCGGAGCTACAGAACTAGCAAAGAGATTCGGCCTTGAGCTGGATGAATTTGGTTTCTGCCAAACCGGGCAGTTCAATCCGGTTGAGACCTCTAGAGAAGGTGTGTATGCTTGTGGTCTATTCACCGGACCCAAGGACATTCCTGAGACGGTCATGCAGGGAAGTGCAGCGGCAGTAAGAGTGCTTTCGCTCCTCTCCGCAGAGAAGGGTACACTACTGAAGGAAAAGACATACCCGCCTGAGAAAGATGTAACCGGTGAGGAACCACGAATTGGGGTTTTTGTCTGTCATTGTGGGAGGAACATCGCTGGTGTGGTCAATGTCCCTGAAGTTGTTGAATATGCTGAGACATTGCCTAATGTGGTCTATGCTGAGAGTAATCTTTATGCCTGCTCAACTGACGCTGGAGAAAGAATTAAGCAAATAATAGAAGAGCATAATTTAAATCGCGTGATTGTTGCCTCCTGTACACCAAGGACACACGAGCCTTTATTCCAGGATACCTTGCGAGAAGCCGGGCTCAATCCTTATCTATTTGAAATGGCTAATATTCGTGACCAGTGCTCTTGGGTCCATATGCATGAGCCGGAGAAGGCAACCCAAAAAGCCAAAGACCTGGTGAGGATGGCCGTTGCCAAGTCGAGACTACTGGAGCCGTTGTATCCAAAGTTTGTTGATGTCAACCATGATGCCCTTGTCATCGGCGGTGGCGTATCTGGTATGACAGCTGCACTTGAGCTAGCTAACCAAGGATTTGAGACCCATTTACTGGAAAAAGATGACCAATTGGGCGGTAATCTGAGACGGGTGAATTTTTTCTTGAATGGTGAAACCCCTCAAGCAAAATTGGAGTCATTAATCGCAGAGGTGCAAGACCAGCCCAAGATTCATATTTACACCAAGTCAGATATTGTAAACTTTGAGGGTTCGGTAGGTAATTTCAGAACAGAATTTAGCTCTAATGGGGATACCCATATCATTAACCACGGGGTCGTCATTGTAGCCGTCGGTGCACAGGAGTACAAACCGACTGAATATCTCTATGGTCAGGATGAACGGGTAATGACACAGCTAGAACTGGAAGAGAAATTAGATAATGGTGGTATTGGGGCAAAAGCGGTGGCAATGATTCAGTGTGTGGGCTCTCGTGAGGAGCCACGGCTCTATTGTAGCCGAATTTGCTGTTCTGAGGCGATTAAGAATGCATTGAAGATTAAGGAGAAAAGCCCTGATACCAATGTCTTTGTACTCTACCGAGATGTGCGGACATATGGATTTAATGAAGCCTACTACACTAAAGCCAGAGAAAAGGGAGTGAGGTTCATCAGGTATGAAGTTGATAACAAACCGGAAGTGTCACCAGATAATGGTCGGTTAAAAGTATTAATGCACGATCCTATCCTAGACGCCAAGATTAATATCAACTGCGATCTTTTAGTCCTGTCCGCAGCCACTGTCCCTAGAGATGGGAATAAGGAACTAGCTCAAAAACTTAAGCTCCCGCTCAACGAAGATGGTTTCTTCCTAGAAGCACATATGAAGCTACGTCCAGTGGACTTTGCCAGCGACGGTATCTTCCTTTGTGGGCTTGCTCATAGTCCAAAGTCAATTGATGAAAGCATTGCCCAAGCGAGCGCCGCCGCAGCCAGAGCTTCAACCATACTTTCCAAGCCCCAGGTTCAACTGGAAGCAGCTATTTCCGAAGTAGTAGATGAAAATTGTGATGGTTGCGCATATTGTATTGACCCCTGTCCATATGATGCGTTTACTTTGATTGAGTATATGAAAGACGGTGCCGTTAAGAAAACAGTGGAATCAGACCCGGCGAAATGCCGTGGCTGTGGGGTATGCCAGGCTACTTGCCCCAAGCAAGGTATCTTTGTGCGTAACTTCAGACCTGACCAAATATCAGCGATGGTAGAGGCGGCGCTCGGGACAGGATAAGAGGTAAAAATGGCGGACAATAACTTTGAACCGTTAATTGTAGGCTTGTGTTGCAACTGGTGTTCATACGCTGGGGCAGACTTGGCTGGCGTCTCCAGAATACAGTATCCACCTAATATTCGCATAATCCGGGTAATGTGTTCCGGTATGGTTCACCCCAATATAGTGATTGATGCCTTAACCAAAGGGGCTGACGGTGTATTGATATGCGGATGCCACCCCGGCGACTGCCATTACCTTGAAGGCAACTTAAAAGCGGAAGCCCGGGCGGATGCAATTAAACTTATGTTACAAGATTTCGGCATTGAAGAGGAAAGGTTCAGGCTAGAGTGGGTTTCTGCCTCCGAGGGGAGCAGATTTGCTCGAGTAGTAACAGAAATGGTGCAGGAAATCAGGCAGTTAGGTCCGAACTCCTATAAAACCTGACGGGGAGGAGGGTTAAATGGAGCTAGCGCGAGTATTTGACGGGAAAAAATTTATGTGGGATGGAAGAATCTACACTAATGAGAAAGAAAGGAGGGAAATCGCTCAAAAGTATCAAGATGATGGCTTTGAGGTTGAGATGGTTGAAGAGGGCGGAGAATACTTCTTGTTTACCCGCAGGGTAGTTAAAGAAGTGGTAGTCGAAGGAACACCACCAATATAAAAAGGAGGTCAAAAACTATGGTACGTGTAGCTGAAGAATGGTTATCGACATGTGGTGGCTGTGAGGTAACAATCTTGGACCTGGGAGAGGCGCTTCTCGATTTGCTGCCGAAACTTGAGTTTGTCCACATGCCGGTCCTGATGGACCATAAATACTACGGGCAAACCGGAGAAAAGACGGTGTTAGAAATCCCAGAGGCAGATGTGGGGATAATAAGTGGGGGTATACGGACTGAGGAGAACAAAGAGATAGCTGAGGAGATGAGAAAGAAATGTAAAACAGTTATTGCCATAGGTTCCTGTGCTAATTTTGGTGGTATCCCGGCACTGGCGAATATGTATCCTACTAGCCAAATATTTGATAGGGTTTACCGGGAAACCAAAAGCACAGACCCAGCCGATAATCCCACAGTTGATATCCCACCACTAACGGACCGCGTGTATGCGCTGAGTGAAGTTATTAATGTTGACGTAGGTTTGCCTGGCTGCCCAACTACCCCCGAGTTAGTCGCTGAGGCTTTAACCTGCCTCTTAGAGGGGAAGCCCTTTTCTCTGGCTGAGCGGAGTGTTTGCGATGACTGCCCCGTGAAAAGGGAGAAAAAGGCGGTCACAAACTTGAAAAGACCTTTGGAAAAGGTCGATTTCACTCCAGGGCAGAAGTTTGAGGAGATACGCTGCTTTATGGAGCAAGGTTTTCTCTGTCAAGGACCAGCGACAAGGTCTGGCTGTGGTGGAGCGGAAAAAATCCCTCGGTGCGTAAAGGCATATATGACCTGTCGCGGTTGTTTTGGTCCGATACGGGCTGGCGCCAATCCCATGGTTGACATGATGGGTGCCCTGTCTTCCATCGGGCTTGACCCTAAACAGATAGAAGACAGGATGGCAACCTTTAACCGGTTCATAGGTGTCGTAGGTCGCTTGAGACCACTACCAGCAAGGTAAGCAAACAAGGTTAAATAAAAAGGAGGCACGAAGATGAAACAGATTGTAATTCAGCCGGTTACACGGATTGAAGGTCATGCCAAGATAACTATTCAACTTGATGACCAGGGAAATGTGGCTGATACCAGGGTAAATGTTATGGAACTGAGGGGGTTTGAGAGGTTCTGCATTGGTAGACCAGCGGAGGAATTGCCTCGCATCGTGTGTCGTATTTGTGGGGTATGTCCTTGGGCGCACCATTTGGCTTCTTCCAAGGCGTGCGACGCTGTTTTCGGCGTAGACATACCTCCAGTCGCCAAAAAGCTCAGGGAACTTGCCTATATGGGGCATTTTATTCACAGCCACGTGCTACATTTCTTTATACTGGCAGGAGCTGACTTCGTAATGGGACCCGATGCTGATTATTCAGTAAGAAATGTATTCGGTATCATTCAGAAGGTTCCTGACATCGCCAAGCAGGTAGTCCGGGCAAGATACTTGGCGCAGATGATGACCCAGGTTCTCGGCGGAAAAGCTATCCACCCCGATGTTTCCGTTCCCGGTGGCTGGAGTAAACCCGTTACCAAAGAGGAGATTGAGCAAGTGAAAGAGATGGCAAAGGAATGCCTTGATTTTGCCACTTTTGCCATGGACTTTGCTAAAAAGGATATTTTCCCCAAATATCTGGATGTGGTTAAAACGCTGGCTGCTATTGAGACCGGATTTCTGGGAACCGTTAAAGATGGTGCACTAGAGCTCTATGACGGGGATTTGCGCATGATGACGCCCGATGGCAAATACGAGGATTTTCCGGTCGAGAACTATTTGGACTATATCGGCGAGCATGTGGAGCCTTGGACATATTCCAAGCTCCCGTATTACAAGAAGATGGGGCAATTCTCTATGGATCTTGACAATCCGGTGGGCATCTACCGGGTGAACGCTCTGGCCAGGATTAACGTATGTGACCGAATTCCTACACCGCTCGCCCAGAAGGAGCTGGAGGAGTTCAGAAGCAATTTCGGTCGTCCAGCACAGTTAACCTTGCTTTATCACTGGGCAAGGTTGATTGAAACCCTCTATTGCGCGGAAAGGGCAACAGAGCTCTTGAACGACCCGGAGATAACCGACCCCAATACGTGGAAGGCGGTTACACCTCGTGCTGCACGCGGTGTCGGTGTAGTCGAGGCACCCCGAGGGACACTTATCCACGACTATGAGACCGACGAAAGGGGTATGATTACGAATATCAACATCATCGTGGGAACAACTCATAATATGGCCCCGATAAATATGTCGGTCAAGAGGGCAGCTATTGATTTAATTAAAAATGGGGTATACGACCAGGGATTGCTGAACAAAGTAGAGATGGCAATCCGTGCCTATGACCCTTGTTTTTCCTGTGCTACTCATGAGCTTGATGGCCGGATTGCGGTAAAGATAGACATCCTGAATGCCGCTGGGGAAACAGTTGATACCTTGATGAATTGAACATGAATTATGTCCCTGAGTGTTACCAGAAGTCGACCCTTATACTGGGCTGTGGCAACACACTATTTGGTGATGATGGCTTTGGCCCGGCAGTGATCCATTATTTGGAAAAAGACTGTCGGGTCCCGGAGGATGTTAGTATTCTGGATGTAGGGACAGGGGCAAGGGAAATACTTTTTACTATTGTTCTTGCTGAGGAAAAACCAAAGAGAATAATTGTTATTGATGCCTTAGACTGCCAGAAGAAGCCTGGCGAGATCTTTACTATACCTATTGAAAACCTCCCAGAAAAGAAGATTGATGATTTTTCCCTTCACCAACTACCGACGTCAAATCTATTGAAAGAGCTAAAAGATTTGTGCCATGTAGAGGTGATTTTGCTGGCTGCTCAGCCAGAATGCGTGCCAGAAACGGTGAAACCGGGGCTGTCCAAAAAGCTTCAAGATGCTGTTCCCAAGGTTGGTAAGTATATAGTAAGAAACTACTTCTGACTTCAATGCACGAATGGCATATAACTGAGGAATTGTTAGACCAGGTTTGCACCCAGGCGAAAGAGAACCGAATCAACAAGGTAACAAAGATTCAGGTTGAATTGGGCGAGGATGGTGACATAACCGAGGACTCGTTACGTTTCTGTTTTCAATTGCTGAGTGAAAAAACAATAGCCAAAGAAGCGGTGTTAGAAATAAAACCCTCAGTGGGGAATGCTTTGACGCTGATATCTCTCGCAGGAGAGCAAGAAACCCCCTAAAGCGGGAAACCAAGGAAGGCGTAATGGGAAGTGCTGTTGAGAGAATAGAGATAGGTTCACCTTTCATGACGCGCCAGGCAGAGGCGATAGGTGCTGAGCCGGCAAGGGCCAGAATTATCGTGCGGGGTATAGTGCAAGGCGTTGGTTTCCGACCTTTCATCTACCGCCTGGCCAATGACCATGAACTGAAAGGGTGGGTGCTTAACTCTACCGAGGGCGTGGTTATGGAGGTCGAAGGTCACACAGAGAGATTAGAGGAATTCATTGCCAATATCACACTCAAGGCGCCACCACTGGCAGTAATCGAAAAGGTCGAGAGCAGTCTTCTTCCTCCTGTTGGCTATCAGTCCTTTATTATTCAGGCTAGCCAGGAACGGGAAGATAAGTTCGTATTAATCTCACCTGACATCTGTATTTGTCCAGATTGCCTCAGGGAGCTTTTTGACCCTCTAGACCGGCGTTACCGCTACCCCTTCATTAACTGCACTAATTGTGGACCGCGTTTTACTATCATCAAGGATATTCCCTACGACCGACCAAAGACCACGATGGCGGTGTTTCAAATGTGCCCTAGCTGTGAAGAAGAATACCACAACCCGAGCGACCGCCGCTTTCATGCTCAGCCTAATGCCTGCCCCACTTGTGGTCCCCGGGTCTGGCTAGTCAATGGGGAAGCCGCTGGTGACAGCGCCGCCGAGGACGCGGAAGCTGTTACGACGGTGCGATACCTGCTTAGTAGAGGCGCTATTGTCGCCGTGAAAGGGCTTGGTGGCTTTCACTTAGCCTGTGATGCCACTAACAGTGCCGCGATATCTCTTCTGCGGGAGCGTAAGTGCCGGGTGAATAAGCCATTCGCCATCATGTCTCTTGATTGTCAGACAGTAGAAAGGTATTGCTATGTCAGTGATGCCGAGAAGCAGCTTCTTGAGTTGCCGCAACGACCCATTGTGCTGTTGCGCCGTAGGGCAAACTCGCCCATTTCAGCTTCGGTCGCTCCTAATAATTCCCACCTGGGTGTCATGCTGCCTTATACACCCTTACATTATCTGCTTCTTGAAAGGAAGACAGATGAGCCAGACACTCTGGCGCTGGTTATGACTAGCGGTAATATGAGCGAGGAGCCAATCGCTATAGGTAATGAGGAAGCATTGGAGCGTCTGGGAACGCTAGCTGACGCTTTTCTGCTCCATGACCGTGATATCCATGTTCGTTGCGATGACACGGTAACCCGCGTATTCGAGGGCAATGAGGCAGTTATTCGCCGCTCACGGAGCTACGCTCCCTTCCCAGTGAGACTCAACTTCGAAATGAGGCAGGTTCTCGCTTGCGGGGCTGAGTTAAAGAACAGCTTTTGTGTTACTAAAGAGAATTATGCCTTCCTTAGCCAGCATATCGGTGATATGGAAAACGTCGAGACCCTAAGCTCCTTTGAATCAGGAATTGAACACTTTAAGAGGCTTTTCCGGGTTTCGCCAGAAGTAATTGCCTACGACCTCCATCCTGAATATCTAGCCACAAAGTATGCTGACCGATTGAAGCGTGAGGAAGCCAAAGGTTCATCTACAGAGGTGCAGTTTGTGCCTGTACAACACCATCACGCCCACATTGCCAGTTGCATGGCAGAGAACGGAGTGCAGGAGCCGGTAATAGGTGTTGCCTTCGATGGAACAGGCTATGGAGAAGATGGACAAATTTGGGGCGGTGAGTTTGTAGTGTGCGATTTTCAACACTTTGAGCGTCGTGCTCATTTGAAATATGTTGTGCTGCCCGGTGGCGAGGCAGCAATTAGAAAGCCATATCGCATGGCTGTCAGCCACCTTTACAACCTTCCATCCGCTCTAACCAGTGGCCTGGCCCTGTTTGATCGAATTAACCCCCTGGAACTTGAGATTATCAGAAGACAGATTGAGAGAAGGATTAACTCTCCGCTTACCTCTAGCTGCGGTAGGCTTTTTGATGCCGTTTCTTCATTGCTGGGTATATGCGACGTTATCACCTTCGAAGGAGAGGCGGCAATCGGACTGGAAATGCTTGCTGATGAGAGCGTTGAGGACGTCTATCATTGGCCCCTTGCCCGAGGTAAGTTCCCCATCGCCATCAATCAGGAGCCCATCCTCGGTGATATAATTCGTGATTTAGAGGCAGGCGTTCCCATCGCCGTTATTTCCGCCAAATTCCATAATGCTGTAGCCGAGATGATCTCTGGCGTCTGCTGTCTGATTCGGGAGCGAGACGGTCTAAGCAAAGTGGCACTTAGTGGGGGCGTCTTTCAGAATATTTACCTTCTTAAACGAACCCTTAGTCACCTTCGAAGAAAAGGCTTTATGTCCTATATTCACCACCAGGTGCCCTGTAACGATGGAGGCATCGCTTTGGGTCAAGCGGTGATTGCCAACGCAAAAGTCACCATCCCTGAGTTCAAAAGGAGTCTCTATGTGCTTAGCAGTACCAGTTAGAGTGTTACAAATAGATGGACTAAAGGCGTCGGTTGAGTTGGGCGGACTCGTTCGCCAGGCAAGCATAATGCTGGTACCTGATACTCATGTGGGTGACTATGTCCTTCTGCACGCCGGGTTTGCTATCCAGAAGCTGGATGAGAAAGAGGCAGAGGAAACAATACGCCTCTTTGCTGACATCGCTGAAGGGGCAGGAGACTACTCCTAATCTATCCGAGGTGAAAACCGAGTGAAATTCATTGACGAGTTTCGCAATTCTACTGTAGGTCAGCGCCTTGCGGTGAGAATAAAAGAAAGGAACACGCGCCCCGTTAATCTAATGGAGGTGTGTGGCACCCACACCGTCGCCATCTTTAAGCACGGCATCCGCCAATTGTTGCCCAAGAAGGTTAATATGCTTTCCGGCCCCGGGTGCCCGGTGTGTGTAACCCCCAACTCAGACATTGATAAGGCAATTGCACTCGCCCAAAATCCTAGCGTGATCCTCGTCACCTTCGGGGACATGATGAAAGTACCAGGAAGTTACTCCAGTCTTCACCAAGTTAAGGCTGCCGGCGCCGATATAAGAGTAGTTTATTCCGTTCTGGATGCCTTGAGGATCGCTAAAGATAATCCCCGTAAATCGGTAGTCTTTTTTGGCGTTGGCTTTGAAACTACAGCCCCAACTACGGCTAGTGCCATCCTTGAGGCAGAGCGTCTGGGAATTGACAACTTCTTCTTTCTATGCGTCCACAAGTTGATTCCACCGGCTATGAGGGCTCTGCTTGATTCCGACGAGGTACACATCGATGGCTTTATTTGTCCCGGGCATGTGAGCACTATTATTGGCTCACAGCCGTATGAATTCATACCTCGAGAGTATGGCATGCCCTGTGTTATTGCTGGCTTTGAACCACTAGACATACTGCAAGCGATTGATATGCTATTGGAACAACTCAGTGCTGAAGAACCTCGGGTTGTCATTCAATACCGCCGCGCCGTTCGCAAAGATGGGAATCCTATCGCCCTAAAATATCTGAGCACGGTCTTTGAGGTTACCGAT
>Ga0209991_10000444_pt1 | contig 18349 bp, 14 predicted proteins | sample ChitaG_FD_183167 | JGI IMG/M metagenome (GOLD analysis project Ga0209991, IMG submission 183167) | Deep subsurface microbial communities from South Pacific Ocean to uncover new lineages of life (NeLLi) - Chile_00310 metaG (SPAdes)... | ecosystem: Environmental > Aquatic > Marine > Oceanic >... | reverse complement strand
ACTGGATCAACAGGTCCAACTGGTATAACTGGATCAACAGGTCCAACTGGTATAACTGGATCAACAGGTCCAACTGGTATAACTGGATCAACAGGTCCAACTGGTTCTATAGGTCCAACTGGTTATACAGGCCTGACAGGATCAACTGGTGAAACTGGTCCATGTTGTACGGGTGCCACCGGACCGACAGGGGAATCTGGATCAGATGATGACGACGATTTGATGGCTTTCGTAGAAAGCTCAAGTAGAAGATATATTCGAACCCGTTCAACTACAAATCAAAATATTACCTTCTTTAACTATCCCGGTACAAATACTAAGACAATATCTGAATTCTCTTTGGTAGGCGGTAGACAAGGTGGCAGTGTGCAAGGAATTGTCGAATTGCGTAATTCGACGGGGACCATCATTTCAACTATAACAATCAACACCGGTACATTGGGGTCTCCAGTTAATTTTATAGGTACGACCCCAATCAATCTTCCATCAACCCCCGACATTATACATATAAGATGGAAAAGTTTAGGCGGGGGTAACTATTTATATTTGTACACTGTTCGAATCAAATATTAATCAAAAAACATAACTAATAAATATATATATATATATATATATTTATCTAAAAAAAATCATCATCTAATAAAAACTTGAAATGTCTAGATCGTTTGCCAAATACAATGTATGGTGTGTTACTGAGAATATTTATGTAGAAACACCCGGATATCATGAGGAAGTTCCTATTGTTTGCCCCAATAGTAATGGACATACCATTGACGCTAATCAAATTACCGAATTAGATCGAATCGATGAAAACCACACCATTGTAGTTGATGATGATGATGGCGTAGGGGGGTATTATCGAAGTCATGGAATCAATTTTGATGTCGATCCCGGTGTGGATGTTGTCACAACTCATGATCTAAGTTTCCCATATAGTGTTAGGGCATTTAGTGCTCACATAAATGCATCCTCCGATAATGTAGGTGATGTAATTTCCTATTGCACTGGTTATGATACTGATACCAGTGGCTATGTACCTGGATCTAACAACATCACATTGGACGTATCAAGCGGTTCCACTGTTATTGGTGTTAATTCTGACTTTTTCCCTTTTGTGAAAATTGGGTTCATAATTAAAATCAAAGAAGGTGTTGTTGAAGAAGAACTTGGTGAATGTATTAATATTGACACTGTTAACAACACAATTACCGTTGCAAATGCAATAACTGGTATTTTCACGGTTTCAGGTGGTGCTAAAATATTGTTTTCAATAGCTCGATTCGTGAATATCGAAATAGCAAATGCTGGTGTAATCACTTTGGGATCGGCAAAGTTAGGTGGATCACTTGCCCCACCTAATTTACCTCAAAGAATAACATATATTAATAAGGATGGTGTAGCAAAAAGAATAAGACTCATTGCAGAAATAACTCATTAATTATATATCTGGAAATAAATTTCCATCATAACAAAATTATTAATCACAATAATTTTGTTCCTTTCGAATAATTTACAATCATGTCATCTGGTTCTTTCATTACACCCAATCAGCAGGTTAGAAATCCTCGGACTGGTCGAATGATATTAGTTGGAAAAGGTGTATATAATAAACTTATTGCCGAAGGGTATACTCTGAAAGGCAATGTATTAACCGAAGGTGCATCAATAACCCCGATGCCGACCCTGCCTCAACAACAATTCCTGCCTCAACAACAATTTTCACCTCACCAACAATTCCTGCCTCAACAACAATTTTCACCTCAACAACAATTCCTGCCTCAACAACAATTTCCACCTCAACAACAATTACCGCATCAACAACAATTTCTGCTTCAACAACAATTACCGCATCACCAACAATTTTTACCTCAACAACAATTACCGCCTCAACAACAATTACCGCCTCAACAACAATTCTCACCTCAACAACAATTCTCACCTCAACAACAATTCTCACCTCAACAACAATTCCTGCCTCAACCTAAGGTTTCTATTGGAAAAAATGAACAGAGTTCCCAAATTGCATCGGGGGTGCCAGACACATCAAACCTTACGACCGACTTTATAGAGACAATAAGAAATGATCGAATTAAAATGTGTAAGATATGTGATGAAGAATATGTCAAGCGTATACGTGATCTCAGACCATTCCTAATAAAGGATTATGATTTATTGAAGAATAGGGTATCACCTGCCTGTGAAAGATGTTTTAATTTTATAGGAAAAGAAATAAAATTATTGGGTGGGACCCCAAATATGGTCCAAATATATAGACATTATAAACATATTGATTCTGCTGCGAAACTGAGGTTAAACAAGTTGGACACGGAAATTAGAACTGGAGCCATCAGAGCTGCATCTGCAGGATCCACAGATCCAGGTATTTTTTTCCCGAGAGTTCCGACTACACCACCATAAAATTTCTGCTATAAAAATATAGGAATAGTTATTTATTCCTATATTTGATAATATCAACAATATTCACATATAGTCTTTGGCTTCCCTTCACATTTATATTTGTAACATATATGTAAATAATCATCATCTGTTCTGAACGAAAAACCTGATATGTTTACATGACATCGTTCACATAAGATATCATTGTTACCATAACATTATTTACAGTAAGTGAAGCAACGATCTTCGTAGTTTTTCATCTCCTTCATATAAATTAAATATTCTGTTCCTTCCACTCCACCACAATTACAACATAACAACATCATAATTTCATCAACCGACCGAAAGGGTAGCTTATTTTTTGATAGTTTTGGAGATCTTCAATCATTTTATGACAATAACTATTTATATATTTATATATCCATCTATAAATTAAACCAAATTATCCAAAAGAAATGTCATTGTCTTCTAATGATGTCAAAACTTTAACTTCCGAAGAAGAACCTATTATATTAGATCCTATATGTGATACTAAATCGGGTGGTGTATTATATTTGACATTTGCTCCGGGTAAGAAACAAGAATCCATAAAATATGGAGGTATTAATTGGGATAGATGTCTAGATACGGATTTGCGAAAAATAAAACACGAACACGGGATTGATCACATTGTTTGTTTATTGGAAGATCATGAATTTAGTTCACTCCAGATTCATGATTATTTAGATCGAGTCAAAAGATGGGGTATGGATGTTACACACTATCCTATCAGAGATAAAGACATCCCATCATGTATGGATCAATTCCATAAAGTCGTTAATAATCTTTATTCTCTTTTACACAAAGGAAAAAATATAGTCATTCATTGTGCGGGTGGAGTTGGTAGATCGGGAACTCTTGCAACTGGCATATTGTGTAAATCCGGATATAATCCAATTGAAGCGATAAAATTAGTTCAGGAGAGACGTCTTAATAGCATCAAGAGACCATGTCAACAACATTTTGTATGTAGATATTCGTATTATTATTGTTAAGTTTTGCCGATATCCAAATATGGCAGCTATCACAGTTGTTTGTGGAAGTTATCGATATTTAACATTAGCGGAACGGTTGGAGTACCCTGAATTCAAATATGTAACTACATCTGAATCTAAATATATTGATGGATTCGGGAAAACTGTGGTTGTACCTGTTGGATTTTTGACAGACGGTTCTAGCGGAGGTCCTGATTATGGAAGAAGTTGGTTGATACACGATTATCTTTATTCTACACATCAATTTACAACAGGTGGAAAGTGTACTAGAAATGAAGCTGATAAAATCATGGAGAAAATTCTATCACATGAAGGCCTTAAATTTTATCGATTAGTGTTCTTTATCGTCGTAAAAATAAACCCATGTTGCGTTTTTAGTAATACTTGGAATTCTAGTGGGGATAGAGGTGCAATGTTCCTTGAAGGATAGTAGAGATGAATGTAAGACAAAGACCAAAAACATAATCAAATTGTATATATAAAATCATCTGTATGATTCATTCATTTTTTTTAACTGACGACATAAAATAGATCTTTCTTAAAATTATTACTCCTAATTATGTCATCATTGCATTCTCATAGTAAGTGTACTCGTAAATCAAATAAAAACTATATCAAATCTCATTATAACGATGATTCATACCCAGATAATTCCCATGATATTTTGGAGCGATCTGAATGTGATAAAACTAAAATAATTGTATGTATTTTGTCAACATACTGTGAGTGTGGTACCGAGACAGGCGATGGATATCCATCGCCTGGAAAACACAAACAGGAAATTCCCATAAAGAATCTAATCAATTTATTTGAAGATCTAATTTTTATGGTTAAAATTTTTAACATCCCAGCACCATATGGTATAGGTAACAGTGATGATATGTCAGTTAGCCAATCATTAGAAGCATATCGAGTTGGTAAAGTGTTGAAACATTGTAGGAAATATTATCCGTACCTTAATGTTTTAATTTTGAAGGACAACAGTGTAAGTGCCGCTGATAAACATGTTCTGGCTAAGACGTGCCGTGATATTTGCGATGAACCTGATTGGGATCTATGTTATTTGTGCAAATGGTTGGATCGATGTGATTTGTACGAAAATGTCAGATACATTCAGGGTGGAACCATCACAATAGTTCAAACTAAATCTCCACATGGTATCCAAGCTTTAATGATATCACCATGCGGACGGGATATCATGCTTGGTAAAAAATATATGCGTAATGACCAGATGTTCCCGACTTTGACAAAACCATTGGATAGTGAATTGAACGAACAAATTGAAAATGATAATTTATATGCTATATGTACTAATCCCAATATATTCATGTTCGATGTTAACTGTTCTTCTTCTGTCAGTGATTTGGCTAAAATGTCGGTATGTCGAAGACCAGAAAACAAAGAGCGAGACGAAACTTCGATTTTACCATTCATGTGGTTCGTTGTAATTGTGTTAGGTGTTATATTATTGGCATGGGCATTTTGGTTTCTAGGTCCTCGTCATCGTAATCAAAAATAAATCAGTATATATATATATATATATATTGATGCATTTGCATCAATATATTTTGTTTTTCCATCTTTTCCTCGGTGATTTAGTCATCTAAGATGAACATGACATGAGCTTGGATATGTGCTACATGAACAAATGTGGGTCAATGCCTTACATGAATTTGGACTATCTTCCTTGCATCTGCATATATGATTGTTGCCTTTGCTACTACAATGATCAGGACTTGTATAGCATGTACATTTGTGTTCGGTGGTAGACTTACACAAAAATGTGGCATAATCACAAATACATTCATGTCCATATGTCGATCGACAATTAGTATTATTGTATTCGTATATCGAAGTACACGTACATTTTTTCCTCCGAAATCCCTGTGTTTTAGACATACTGAAGGTAATTTTGATTGGGGGTGAGGAAAAAAATTTAATATCAATTTTTTCTGTCACTATGGCGCATTTCCTTGTTGGTTAACTATATTATTATATGTAAGTTTTTATAATGAAATACTACGATATCTCGCTGTTGCAATACCACATTAATTTACTGTCGCAACTTCACAACACTACAATACCTCAATTAGATAGCTTGATTAAAGAGATGAAATCATTATATCGTTAATAACTACTTTGTATAATAGTTATTGTGCGTGGTGCGTAAAATATAGTTATGAGAAATATACCCGTCCTATGGTTATAGATTCATTTAGAGAAAAATTGGGACCCCATGAACTCAAAAATTCCGGTGGACGTTTAAAAGGATGGAATCTAATCCTACCCTGAGATAGAAAGAAGATTTTAGAGAAGATATCGAATTTGATATATTGATTCATTTGAACCAATATATACTACTAAATACTCGATGGTAAATTTTGAGGAGAGAAAATTGAAGAAAAAATTGAACATCTAATTCTCATCTTTTATTTATATTAAAGTACTGGGGTGTAGTTACTAAAATGGCGTTGAAAGAAGAAATTGGACAGGATGCGATGTTGAATGACTCGAATGATCAGCAGGATCCAACTGAGATTGATCAAGCGATTACTATCACTTACGGTGAGGTTGCAGAGAATCACATTGGGCAGCAGAAGATTGGAGAATCGAGTCAAGGCAATGTGGTGGGTGGAATGTTCACTCCACAGTTGGTTGAAATTAAGAGGAAGTTTGAGGAAATGGGTGCCACAACTGAATTGGTTGATTTATGTCAATTTGCACGAGGAACAGAGATTGAGCATGACATCAATTTGAATATGGCTTCAGTTCTGATTGTTCGTGATGGCGCTTCAGTGATACTGGGTAAGATAGACAAATCGGCGAACGATATGTATGCTGAACAGATCGAACTACCGAAGGATTCAAAGTTCTATTCAGCAAAGCACGGTCGAGTTGTCAACAAACACGCGCGACACAACCTGTGTTTTGATGATGTTGGCCAAGAATCAGATTACGAGAGCAAGGAAGGTACAATCATACCTTTCGATGAAGTTCCGTGCACGAAATTCATTCGTGAGAAGATAGTTGAGTTGATCGATTCACATGATACGAAGGTGTCTGATGGTGTTCTCAAAGCAGAAGGAAACTACTACTTCGATCCGAAGAAGTGTGGCATTGGATTTCATGGAGATGCTGAAAGACGAATTGTTGTTGCTGTTCGTTTGGGTGTTGCAAATCCACTTCACTACCAGTGGTTTTACAAAGGAAAACCTGTCGGTGAACGTTGTAAGTTGTATTTGAAACACGGAGATATGTATTTCATGTCAGACAAAGCAGTTGGTAACGATTGGAAGCGTCGAGTTATTCCAACACTTCGACACGCAGCCGGTGCAGAAATCTATTTGAAAATAGCGGTGAAGAAGAGTCCATCTCAAGGCGCTGCAAGTTCATCAGAAGAAGGGAAGGTAAAGAACCCGGCCACTGGTCGATTTATTATGATTGGAAGGGGTGTTTACAACAATCTGATTAAATCCGGCTACGTGATGGAAAATGGTGAACTAGTTCTAAGAAACGCAAAGGGCGATGGATGAGAGTGATGTGAGTTGATGAGTGTATTATATAGAAAATCATAAAAACATAAAAAATATGGATCCATTTGGATCTATATTTGAATGATTAAAGGAACATGAAACCATTATTATGATTATATTTCCAACCCTTCATTAGAAGACTGTTGAAATCAGCATCACCAACCCGTATCTGACGTCCAGTCAAAGGATCGATAGTATATCCCATCGTTAATAACTACCACGAGCCGGATACCAAGGTCCTAGAGTTGATTCTCCTAATTTACCTAAACAACAATTGTCACCCGTAGTTAAACTTGGTAATTTATGTCGGTCTATTATCGCATAATGTTGTTCAATCGATGGTAATTGTGGAACATGAACAGTTGAAGGATAACCACTTTTATCTATCGTAAAACTATTTGGCGATGGTAGAGTTACACTTGATGACAATAAACTACTAGACATAGAAGCACTTGGGATTTGTGTTGCTTCCATTATTCTATCTCTATATTGAATTGGGAAAGCATCTGCTTTTAACGTAGGTGGAATATAATTCATATTTACAGAATTTGCATATATTTTGTCTGCATGTTTCATTAATGCATCTATTTCTTTAAATTTTCCATATTCGCCGCCATGAGCATTATAAAGATTATGCATTTCCCAATATTGTTCTCTATATTTTGCTGCTTCTCTGTTTTTCCTTTTTTCTTCAGAGTTCTTAAATAAAACTATAAGAGCGTATATGATATCAGACATGTTGATAATAAATAATAAATAATTAATTATTTAAATCAATTTTTTAATAATTTGTCCCAGTTTAAATTTCCGAGGGTGTAAAGACAAACTTATTGAAAAATGATGTTTAAAAAAAATTGAAACATCATTTTTTTTAAGTTTGTAAAGCAATTCTATTAATATAATATATATGCCTGAAGGAGTAGAAGTTCGTTTAACTGCAGAAGAAGTATCTAAATATATTATTAATTCTCAACTGGTTTCTATTGAAATTTTATCGGGAAGATATAAGCGTCATGGTAATCCTCAAGGTTTTGATGAAATCACTTCCCAACTACCTCTGACTATAAATAAAGTTTGCAATAAAGGAAAAGGTATCTTTTTCCATTTTGACAAGGATTGGAACCATGATTCTAAGAGAACATTCCCCCTAGTTGGAGGAATGTGCTCCGGACTATTATTAAATAAAACAGGAAAATAGACCTGACATGTATATGATTTTTGATACATATATTAATGATATATATTAGAAGATTTTTGACAAGAACAAGATTGATGTGAAAATAGAGAATATTTATCCATCATAAAAACAACCATCGACGATTGGACAATGTCTGTATCTAAGGTTTCTATGGGTAATTCACAATATATAGAAAATAACCGACCACGAAAACTCAATAATAGTGAAATAAGAAGTATTATGAACGGTTTGCCTGAAATAAATGGATCTAATAATAAATCTACAGAAGTTGCAACACGTTCCTTGAAGACTTCGATATTGAAACAGTTGACTAATATCAAGATCACCCCATTGGCTCTAACAAATGGAGGGTTTCAACAGGAAATAAATCGTCAGTTCAATGCTTCATTAATACGACCTGGAACCATGGTAGGATCTAATGCAACTGATGCTATTTCGGCTCCTATTATGCAGATGACCCTTAATACGTTTCATACGGCTGGAGCTGCTAAAAATGTTACAGCTGGGTTCGAAGCGGTAAAAGAGCTGATTAAAGGATCTACTAATCCAAAAAATCCATCTTGTACTGTCAGTTTTAAGGATAAAAGTCTGTCTTTCGACGATATTCTCGAAATCGGACAATCGGAACTTATTGGTTTGGTCGCGTCTAGACCAATAGTGGATTGGGATATTTTATCACAAAGTGAATTATTTGGTATAGACATAGTTTATCCTTACTGGTATAATATCAGTAGTAATATTTTAGGGAAGAGAATACCAACTCCACAACAATCACATTGGGTTTTGAGATTGACTGTAAACGTCGATACCATGTATAGATTCAAAATAACAGCGAAGGAACTTTCAGACTCTATTGAAGGGGGGTCTCCTGAAATGATTACATGTATATATTCACCTATTGTTTGGAGGGATGGTGTCCAAACAATCGTTGATGATGTCGGCAATGTAATTGAAGATAAAATCAAAGTAGCAACTGTTTATATCGATATTTTTCCCGATGATGAACAAATTCGAGATATTGGTGGTCTAGATGTGTCTAGTGCTGGTCAAGAAAACATTGGTATGATTTTTCTAGAATCGGAGTTGAGGCCGAGTCTAGATCAAATTCGCGTCAAGGGTATACCTGGAATAGAAGATATATTCCCGATCGACGAATCACCTGTATGGCAAGTGGTTGAGAATGAAGTTGATAAAAGAGACAAATATCATAATCTCTGGTTACTTGAATACAATATGTTCCGTATAAGGGTAAGTGGTATTACCGGTGAAAACGTGGTCAAGTTATGTGAAGAAGTCGGTATGGAGGTTTACCACCCTGCTAGAGATAACGTTCAAGTAGTTGTCCCTGAGAAATCAAAGTATCCTGATTTTGATGAGGTCGCTAAAATCGAATATTCTAAGGAATACATCACGCCAAGTGAATTAGTAAGATATTGGGTTAATAAGGACAGGACCGAAGCGAGAAAACGAGAGACAGAGAACAGGAAAGAGCGTAATCGTCTTTTGGTGGAGGATCCACGCGAGGGTCTTCGTTTTGTTACTCAAGTTCCAATTGAAGGGAGACCCATATATCGAGCTGCCAATTTTGCGTATGCCGAAACCAATGGTTCGAACATGCGAGGATTGATGAACCGTGATGATATTGATCCTTATCACACTTACAGTAACAACATGTATGATATTCTTACTATCCTTGGAGTAGAAGCGGCGCGTAACTATTTAATATGGTCTCTAAATCGTATGTTTAAGTTATCCGGACAATATGTCGATATAAGACATACCATGTTGTTGATCGACTATATGACATTTAGCGGCGGTGTTACTAAAGCTACATTTTCAGGTGTTAGGAACCATGGTGATGTTCTTACAACTGCTGCATATCAGCAGGGTATGCGGACGATAGCCAATGCATCCCTGTATGGTGATTTCGATCCAGGTAATAGCATCTCGGCTAGTATTTTTACTGGTAGAAAACCTGATATTGGGCATGATATTGTTGTGACCGATCAAATAAAATCTAAAATAGTACAGATGTACAATGCCGCAGATCTGGGGGAACCTATTACAATAGATCCGGATGAGTTGGAGCAAACCTTGCAAAATCAAGATGAGGTTGCCGGTCGTGCTGATACAACATTTGGAGGTGCAACTATTTCATTAGATGATAACGATGCCCTAATGAGTTCGGTGTTCGGCCCCGAGCAACTACCCGAAGAATTTTTCGAAGCCGCTGATATAGGGAGTCAGTCGCGCAGAGAATCTAGACAGGAGGATGAACAATCTGGCATTTTCAACCTATCTAGTTTCGGTAAACCGAAACCAATTGAGAATGAGGCAATTGCGGATATCATTGATGACTTTGCAAAGAGTGGTGAGGGAATTCAATGTGAACCACCTACTATTGAGTTTGTAAAAATTGAAGGATTGGAACATGGAATCAGTACAATAGACTTACCTAGAGATGCACCACAACCTACCCCGAAATTAACTCAGAATACAGTTCGAGAAATTCCCGTACCCAAGGTCGGTGTAAATGTTCCTCAAAATATTGGTATTCCTCCAAATCTTCAATCAATCATACAACAAGGATTGTCCTTACAATTCAGTTAGAATCAGTACCCAAGGTTGGTGTAAATGTCAGATCATCCGAAAGAACTGTCGATTTAATCGAACTCATCAGTGATATTATGGGGATCGTCCAACCAATATTTAGATGTAGGCTGTGGATCGGGAGAAATCACCGAGGATGTTTCCGAGTCTCTTAACATCAAAACCCCATACGGTACGGATGTTGAAGTCCAAACCTGCCCGAATTTCATATTGGTTCAAAACGATAAGATAAACTTACCTGATAATAGTGTCGATTTAATTACTGTATATGTAACGTTGCATCATTTCTCTAATTACGACGGCATGGTGAGAGAAATGGCAAGAGTCTCACGTAATAATGGCTTGTTATTGATACGAGAACATGACAGTTTTAATGAACACCAGGTATATTTAGATATGATTCACATGATTGAGGCGAGGAGTGGACATGGTTGATCATATGCGCACATTCGTTTCAAATTACTGGTCGAAGGACGATTTAATCAAATCGTTGGGGTGAATACGGTTTCGATTATGTCTCCGAACGAACATATCCATCAACTATACCAAATCCTCAAAGTTTGTACAATGCACTTTTTTGAGAAACGAAAACAAGTAAGTGTTGGATCCATACAACCCGAGGGTAGCCAGTTCCGGCTATTAATTGAATAATTATAACATGATTACTTGGATCGAACAGGAACCTGCACCATACTACGTTCAAGTGTTGGGTTATATCCAGAAGAAATTGGGTATTAATAGACAACAAGCCAGTAGCATCATCAAAGATGTCAAGACCGTAATTGAACTATATCAACTTCTTGGTACTAAAAAAATAAACAAAAACAAATATAATCTCTCATGAGAGATTATATTTTAATCTTTAACTATATCGCTCTCAATAGAACGTCAATGGTCCATACCAAGGATTATACACCATTGACAGGTAAAGGATTAACTAAATTTGATCTAGATTTAGATAAACTACCCCCTCTTCTTCCATTTGAATTATGGAATGAATATGGCCTTGAAGATTTCTTGCGGAATTGAGAACCGGAATCTGAGTGGATCGATCCAGAATCTGACATCATGCCATCTAAGACAGAACGACCTAAACGTTTATGAGATGTATGTTTCGATCTCCCATTCTGAGATGATTTCGATCGATCATTATTTTCGGATTTTTCATTTCCTGTAGATTTACTAATGAACATTATTAATATCCATACAACTACAACAATTGCTAATACACCCATCAACAACATCCAAAATTTATATTCCTTAGTTGGTGAATTATCTTCATCTTTGGAAGAGGATGATGCCCATTCTACTGTGTCTTTAAATGTAACATGTTTTGGCTTTGGTGTATTTACCACATCCTTGTTATTAGGTCGATTTAAGTTTAAGTTCATCTTTAGTATAATCGTACATAATCTTTAAATATAAGGATTATATTTAGGTAACCTCACAGTCTAATGCTTTTTCTATTTATTAACAAAACAATGTCCACTATTTGTGAATATTTCGAGTATCAAAAATTGTACCAAGGAAAGTATGGTCATCGGACAGTCGTATTGATTCAAATAGGTTCATTCTATGAAATATATGAATATAATCCCGATCAGGATGAATCGGATGATTGTCGTTATAGCGAGAGAATTGGATATTCAAGGGAACTTAGTATTATTCTTAATATGATTCTAACAAGTAAGACTAAAAATAAATCTCATGGGTTTAGTAATCCCTATATGATTGGGTTTCCATGTCTAGCATATGAAAGACATAGGGAAGTGATTCTAGCTAATAACTTCACTCTTATCAGAATAGACCAAAGTCCCGATAATCCTAAGGATAGAATAGTTGGTGAAATATGCAGTGCCGGAACTGAATTAGACTCGATGTCAGAAACGGTAACCAACAATATAGTATCAATTTATATAGAATGTCAAAACATCAATGGTGTGAAGAGTGTGAAGGGTAAAACGTCCGTAGAGATGGATAATGTAGATAGTAATACGAAGGGGAAAGGGAATATAGGAGTAGATGATTATGTTATTATTTCAGGTATGTCGTCAATAGACGTAACTACTGGCGAAAATATTGTATGCGAAGTGTATAGTCAAGATGGAAACAATATCTACGCGTTGCAAGAAATTTATAGATTTTTAGCTTCCCAACAACCCCGGGAAGTATTAGTCCATATACGAGCATCAAGTTTGAAAATAGAGAATGTACACATCAATAAATATATTGATGTGATTTATGATTTATTGGAGCTGAACAAATATACCGTAATAGGGCCGAAGATCGATCAAATCGAAAAGGAATATTTAAACATTAATTATCAAAATCAGTTGTTGAATAGGGTTTTCCGACCTTCGAATAATAGTTTGAGTGGTGATTTGAATAGTAATTTAATCTCTCAGTCTCTAAATCCAATAACTATGATTGAACGATTGGATTTGGAGAGATTATCATACGGATTAATTAGTTATATTGCATTGATTCAATACTGTTATGAACACAATGAAACTCTGGTTCAACGATTATGTCATCCAAGAACATCTTGGACCGACCAATCAAAACATCTTATCCTGGCAAATAATGCCATTCATCAATTAGACATTATTCCAAATAATTCTAACATATCAACTTCGGCCAATTCTAATAGAGGACGTAAACGAATCAATTCACTTTTATCGGTTTTAGATAACACTAATACTCCGATGGGTAAGAGAATGTTAAGAAAAATGTTGCTATCACCAATAACAGATATGGACCGTCTCGATATATTATATGGTGTAACCGATGAACTAATGTCTAACAATGATATATTGAAAAAGACCAAATCCTCACTTCAACCCATACCTGATTTAGACAGATTGTCTCGAAAAATAAAAATTGAGAAGATTTCACCAAGAGAACTGTCTTTATTATACTCTTCTTATATTAAGATCGTTGGTTTATACAGCGATCTTTTTAATTTCGCATATGACTCCAATTCCTGTCAAGTACAACAACCCTTCCTAATGAAACTATTTCCCTCTAACAGTGTTATAACACCTTTCAATCAGTGGATATCTTATATCAATTCAACTATTGATATAGATAAACTAAATCAATGTAAATTATTGGAAGGGAAAGTGGAAAGTCGACTGGATTCGGACGAATCTTTTCTTCGAAAGGGTATTGACCCTCTACTCGATCAATTAGATCAAAATATAACAATGTGTAAAGATAAATTAGAATCTATCTGTGATCATCTCAACGGGTTATTATCAGCTTCAAATGTAAGACATATTACACCTGATTATGGTAGAAAAACTAAATCAACACCTTCAATAGAGAAATACGATGGTATCAATGTTTCTATTATAACTACAGCTGGTCGTGCCACTTCGCTCAAAAGAAAAATAAACCAAGTCGATATTGATTTATGTGGAAATCTCGAATTTAATAAGGTAACTAAGGGTATGATCATCACATCAGACAAGATTCGGGAATTTAGTATTTGTTTAGAACAATCTAGATCCATGTTAGAGATACATTTATATCAAATGTACAAGGGTATATTGAATAAATTATCATCCGAGTTTACCTTTTACACAGATATTTCAGATTTCGTCTCTACATTGGATTATGTACAAACCAATGCCTATAACGCAATTATGTTTGGATATAATCGACCCAACATCGATCGTTCATCTGATCATTCTTTTCTATCAGTTAAAAAGGCACGTCATCCCATCATTGAGAGAATTATAAGTTCTGAATATATCCACAATGATTTGGATCTGGGTAATGGTGAATCTAATAGTTATCTAGGTATGTTGTTATATGGGGTTAATTCTTCTGGAAAATCTTCCCTCACTAAATCAATCGGTTTAATCGTTATCATGGCTCAGGCTGGTATGTTCGTTCCAGCTGAATTGATATATAAACCCTATAATAGAATAACTACACGTCTTAGTGGTAATGATGATATTTTCAAAGGGCAATCGTCATTCGTTGTTGAAATGACCGAGCTAAGGAATATCTTAAAGAATGCTTCACCCTCCACGTTAGTATTAGGTGATGAACTCTGTAGAGGAACCGAATCTATTTCTGGGACCAGTTTGACAGTGGCTACACTCGAAACTTTAATTGAGGCTAAATCTTCATTCATATTCTCGACCCACATGCATCATCTGTCAGCTTATCCAAGTATTGTTGAATTGTCGTCTGAAATGAGAGTGTGTCACTTATCTACTTATTATGATGAAGAAATAAAAGATTTAGTATATGATCGTAAATTAGAAGAAGGTTCTGGAAGTTCGGTGTATGGATTGGAGGTATGTCGAAGTTTATCGATGGATTCCGCCTTCATCAATAAAGCTAATAAAGTTAGACATAATTTGTCAAAAACCCCGTCGTTATTGAAACCGAAGAAATCCAATTATAATGCTTCGGTTTATGTCGACAAATGCTCACTTTGTGGCAGTTTTGGTGAACAAATAGATACTCATCATATCAAGGAACAACATACGGCTGATGAACATGGATTCATTGGAACTTTCCATAAAAATTCTACATTCAATCTAATTGCATTGTGTTCAGATTGTCATAGTAAACTCCATGCCAGTGGAATGAAATTAGTACCAAAACAAACATTGACCGGTGTCCAATATAATTTGTCTTCTGAAGAAATCAAATAAAATTAAGGACATATTGATGTATATACATTGAAACGGGAAAACATCTCATTATCTGGGATATATTGGTGGATCCAATGATTCCAACCAAACAATAACACTAAGATGATTGTTTCCCTCGGCCCAAAAAGCTCCGTTTTGTGTAGGTAATATAGGTGGATTTAGAGATGCAGCCCATTTGAGCACGTCCAAGTTGCCATCCGACGCCGCGTCATCCAATGCACTTTGTATAGGTAATATAGGTGGATTTAGAGATGCGGCCCATTTGAGCACGTCCAAGTTGCCATCCGACGCCGAGACACTTATATTGAGCAAAGTGGGTAATATGGGTGGATTCAAGGATGCCAAAAAATTCAAAACGTTAATATGACCTCCTCTCATCACAGACCAAATAACGTGATTTGATGGTACAACAGGGGGTTTTAACGAGGCCAAAAAGTCCAAAATTTCCACATGACCACTCATCGCTGCACTGTCAGCTACCGTTGACCCTTCAGTATTGATGGGGTACACAAAAGGTAGTGGTATGATGGTATCTTGCGGAGGGATTGGGTACCCCATCAATACTGAAGGGTCAACGGATATCAACCATTTTACAACACCTAAATATCCATCAATTGCTGCACGGTTTGCTGGTCCATAGTCAGTCATTGATGACGTAACCTGAAAATAATATTCTTTCCAACTTGTATCATCTTCTTTGAATTGTTCGGCACCCGGATAATATTCCGTAATCCTATTTATCCATAATGTGTCATCTTTACACAGACTTGAAATGTACCTATCGACCTGACAAGCTGAGATAAGAGTGTCATCATCCATCTGAAAAAGGATATTCATATCAATAGGTTTTATTCCAGTCATTGCAAATTGTGCGTGTCCGGGTCTCATATGTCGAGATGAACGGTGTTTTTGAAATTCTTCCAGATCGGATTCGAAGCGCAATTGTACAGGTTTAGTTCTACCAATAATGGTGATTTTGTTAGATGTGTTAATTAACAATGTTTGAACATCAGAATGATTCTCAATATGTTCAATAGTAATTGTAACAGAGGAAGGACTCGTTGTAATTGATTTAATCAGGTAAATATTAGATGAAAATAAACCGGATAAAGGGCTAATTTGAACATAGTCACCAACTTTGACAAACCTCGACATTTTTGATATGTTTTCTCATATCAAAAAATAATTTATTTAGTTATTGATTAGGAAGAATAGGTTGTTGTAATGATGCCATCCATTGAAGAACATCCAAATGACCATTTTCTGCAGCCCAATTAGCACTATCTGCATCTGGGAGGATTGGTGGTTCTAATGATGCCATCCATTTAAGAACATCCAAATGACCATTTCTAGCAGCCCAATAAGCACCCTTTTCATCTGGGAGAATTGGTGGTTCTAATGATGCCATCCATTTAAGAACATCCAAATGACCCCCGTCTGCAGCATTATAAGCACCTCCTTCATCTGGGAGAATTGGTGGTTCTAATAATGCCATCCATTGAAGAACATCCAAATGTCCATGTCTAGCAGCCCATTTAGCACCATCTTCATCTGGGAGAATCGGTGGATGTAATGATGCCATCCATTGAAGAATATTCAAAATACCCCCGTGTGCAGCCCGATTAGCACCAGATTTATCTGGGAGAATTGGTGGTTGTAATGATGCCATCCATTAAAGAACATGCTTCTTTGACATAATTGGTGGTTGTAATGATGCCATCCATTGAAGAACATCCAAATGACCATTTTCTGCAGCCCAATAAGCACCTCCTTCATCTGGGAGAATGGGTGGTTGTAATGATGCCATCCATTTAAGAACATCCAAATGACCCCCGTCTGCAGCATTAAAAGCACCTTCTTCATCTGGGAGGATTGGTGGATGTAATGATGTCATCCATTGAAGAACATCCAACTGTCCATGTCTAGCAGCCCATTTAGCACCTTGTATACTTGGGAGAATCGGTGGATGTAATGATGCCATCCATTGAAGAATATTCAAATTACCCCTGGGTGCAGCCCGATTAGCACCTTCTTCATCTGGTAGAATTGGTGGTTGTAATGATGCCATCCATTGAAGAACATCCAAATGACCATTTGATGCGGCCGAATTAGCACCTCTTGCACTTGGGAGAATTGGTGTTTGTAATGATGCCATCCATTGAAGAACATCCAAATTGCCTTCCATTGCGGCCCAATTAGCACCATCTGGGAGAATTGGTGTTTGTAATGATGCCATCCATTCAAGAACATCCAAATGACCATTTCCTGCAGCCCGATTAGCACCAAATTTATCTGGGAGAATTGGTGTTTGTAATGATGCCATCCATTTAAGAACATCCAAATCACCATATCCTGCAGCCTGATTAGCACCAAATTTATCTATTCCGATTTTCTGTAATATCTTATAATACTCTTCCCAAGTCCTATCTTTGCTCTTATATTTACCCGCTCCAATATAGTCTTTCTCAATTTTAAGTCGCCATAACTCTTCATTACGACACAAACCCCAAATATACTGATCGGTTTGACATGCAGAGGTAAGTGTTTGATCATCCATCTGAAGAAGAATATTAAGATCGATCGGTACAACACCGGTCATTGCAAATTGCTGCTGACCAGTTCCGATATATGTGGAAGGTCTTTCTCCTTGAAGTTCGGATAGATCAGCCCCAAATTTGAGTTGGTATTGTTGGGTTTCACCCTGAATTATGTATCCGAGCGAGTTTATCAATAAAGTTTTAATATCGGATGAATCATTAACATTTTGAAGGGTAATAGTAATAAGAGAAGGGTGAGGGGAAATAGAAACAATTGAATAAATGTCGGGCTGAGTCAAACCTGAGATGGGAGTAATTTGAACAAAATGGCCGGATCGAATGTACTGGGACATTGTTTGATATTTAT
>Ga0209991_10000443_pt1 | contig 18360 bp, 14 predicted proteins | sample ChitaG_FD_183167 | JGI IMG/M metagenome (GOLD analysis project Ga0209991, IMG submission 183167) | Deep subsurface microbial communities from South Pacific Ocean to uncover new lineages of life (NeLLi) - Chile_00310 metaG (SPAdes)... | ecosystem: Environmental > Aquatic > Marine > Oceanic >... | reverse complement strand
ATCGCTATCATCTGGTCGTCCGGCGACTTTATCACAAGCTCTCGCCAGACATCCACTTTGGGGCCAGCTCGATGGTATTCAGCGGTTATTGTACCGCCCTCGTTTACATATAACTTGTAGGTGAGAACGGGACCGGAATACGGATGACCCGGAACATATAGCTCACCAGCAACAGGTTCTATTCTCGTATACGGCGGGATAGGTTCACCAGCAAGGGTAACGAGGCCGGTTCCTGCACATAGGGGTATCTTTCCACCTTTCACCTTTGGCACTTTGATCTTGTATTCCCAAACGTTCTCGCTGATCTGCGTAGCATAGGGGTCCGGTTCTAGCCAGCCAGGCGAATATGGTCCATCCCAATCACCAGTGGTGGGATCATAGGCCCAATATTCAGCGTCGGCTGCGGGGACAATATTAACATATAATGCATTCGTACCTAGGGAAGTTCGGTAATAGATGTCCCAGTTTCCGTCTAGGTCGCCTCTATTCGATGTCCAAACCACACAAATTCTCGTATCACCCATTTCAGTCGCACAGGGCCATGTATCTTCTGCAGCATCAGTAGTAAATTGAACGCTTTCGGACCAAGTGGTGCCGTTGTTGCTTGAGCTCTTATAGTAGATGTCTCCTGTGGATGTTGGTGAAAGCGGGTCTGAGGCCCAAAATATCCACATTACCCCATCCACAGTTTGCAGGATTGAAGGGGATGTGTCACTGTTTATGCTGTTAGTTAGTGTCATATCAGATGACCATGATGATCCATCATATGTTTTGTACATGATTTCATAATTTCCAGATCTGTTTGAGCACCAAGTCATCCAGATCTTACCATCTTTAGTCTGAGTGACTGATGGACCCTTATCATCCTCCGTGTCATTGGTGATCTGCATCTCATTAGACCAGGAAGATCCAAAATCAGAAGACGCTTTGCAGAATATGTCACTATTGCCGTTTCTGTCTGATGTCCAAAATATATAGATTGTTCCGTTGGCGACTTGGAAAACCGAGGGGTCTAAGTCGTCAACTTCATTGTCCGCTAGTATGGTGTCATTGGACCATGAAGTTATGTAGTCGTGAGAGACTTTGTAATAGATATCATAGTCTTGCAATGCCCCTTCCACATCCGCCTTGGTGAAAGGTGGAGATAACTTGTGGTTAACACCACCAGCTTCTTCGGTTGACCCTGTAATTTCCAAGTAGATGATGACGCCGTCCATTTTTCCGCTTTCCCCTATGACTGCAAAAGTGTAGTTTCCGAGAGTCGCTGTTGGTTCAACTGAGACGGTCAAGATTGAAGTGGCGTTGCCGTTTGGTGGGGGCGTAACTTCTGTTGGATTTAGAGTGGTGTTAACGCCTGAGAGGGTGTTGGGAACCGTAAGGTTAACTGGTTCATTGAAATTGTTCAGTGAGGTTACTGTGATGGTTGAGTTCTTGGAGCTGCCTTGCTGTATTGTTAAGTTTTGTGGAGATGCAGTCATGGAAAAGTCAGGCTCTGGAGGTGGAGGTGGAGGTGGTCTGTTTGATGCCCACGCAACGAATATTGTGCCGTTGTCTAGTTGAACGACCGAGGGGCTTGAGTCGTCTCCCGAAGCGTACACGGCAGTAAGGTTGCCGTCGTACGGCCATGTAGATCCAAAATCATGCGATAGGGAATAGAAAAGCGATAGATTGCCCATGGCGTTCTCTGACCAAACGACCATTATTGTTCCATCTTCAAGCTGGGTGATTGAGGGAAAGCCGTCGAAGAATGCGTAATCTGTTAACCGATTTGTCTCGGTTGACCATGTGATCGCCACCACTGGCGTCACATTTGCAATTGAAGCAATCAGAAGTGAAAAGAGAATTATGACTGTTACCATCGATTTCCGATGCATGTTAGGACACCATTAACTGGCGTATTTAAAAGGAAAATATAAAAAAAGGGGAAAGGGGAATTTGGTTGTTTCGGATTTTGCTTCTAGCTTTCGGTAACCCACCAGGTTAGGGTTTTTACCTTCTCTGATGGAATCCACGCGGTCTCTCCGTATTTGTAGTCGCAACTTAATGTGGTTATCCATTTGCCCACATCATCGGGCTTTAGCGTCCATTGAGCTGCTGGCAGTTCAAGCACTTCACCTGGTTGAAGAACATGGATCTCTGGGTTCACCGGAGCGAACTTTGAGAACTCCACTCTTATTCTTAATGAGTCCATTCGTATGGGGTTGTCAGCATCTGCGTAATAGGCGTAGACCAGCATAGTTAGGCCGTTTAGTCCTGCTTCAGTTCCTAGAGAAGGAATAACATCCGTCATGGTGTCGGTGGTCCAGCGGACGCGGCGCCAAGCCCAAGTCTCGGTTCCCCATAGGGATCCGAACCAAGAGAACGCAACTGGTTGCATAGCGTACATGTCTATGTCCGCACCATCAGTGGCTCCGTTTGGATATTGGCAATATCCTTCAAGGATTAAGGTGCCGATGAGCTTTCCGTCTAGCGTGATATCTTCAAAGCTGTACTCGGTTGCCCACAGTGCATTGCCGGTGGCTTCTATGAAGTTGCCGTCGGGTTCGCCGAAAAGGTTTTCGTGTGGGTAATCCCACTCGTAGTACATTTCGTCAAACGCATCGACGTAGAGATATTCATAGTCGACTGGGCCGAAACCTGTGTATGTTTGTCCGCTGTAGATCTCAAGTCTTTGACCGTCTTCCACACGGTACATGTCACCATAAGCCCTTACGGACAGTGGGACATCAGCCGTGTTCTTGACTTTGAGGTTGAAAGTCTGTGTTTCGCCAACTACCATATCACGGGCTGTCACGTGTCCTCTGATCAGCGTAGCGGTTGGTCCATAGAAATCGCCATTGCGAGTTTGGAAGCCTATCTCGTCTCCATTTCTGTCGTGGAGGCCTACTTCAGCCAGATCGATCGGTGATTCGCCTGCGCTTACAACCTTGAACTTTATAGTTGCCAGTAGTCCGCTGCCGTCCTGTCCAACAGGATCTAGCGGCGGGAATGGGAACTGGTTCGATTTCGGCAGTCGAGAATAGCCAACTATGACTTCTCCTCTAAATGTGTCGATGTTCTTGATGAACCACGTCTGAAATCCGTCTTCAAGGAAGTCGCCTTGAGATACTTCGACAGCTACGATGGTCTTTGCGAATGGTGCATAATCTACGACGAAACCGACAGTCCACAGATCCACGACATCAGAAATCATGATGTTGACTTCAAAGTATGGATCTAGGTCATCCGGAAGAATGCCTGAGACCTCGCTGGGATCAATGTATACCATTGTATTCGTCGTCGGCGTTGATGTTCCAAGATTAGCCATCATGGCAATCATGATCACTAGTATCAGCGAAAGCCACGATATAGTTTTGATTTTTCCTCTCACTCTCATTCTCATTCACCTTTTAGGTACTAGGTCCGAAATCTCGTCTCCAGCCGAAGTAGAAGCTCAGCATCGAAGTATCCGACATGTCAACAAAGTCGTCACTGTTGATGTCCGCGTGCGGAGCAAATTCAGGTTCGCCACTCAGGTATCCGAAGGACAAGCTCATCACGGACTGGTCGTCGTCGTTTATCAAGCCGTCGTAAGCTACCGGATCCGTCCTATGATCGTAGTCTGGCGGTGCACAGTCACCTACTTTGTGGAACATATCCACCAGCATCTCTCCAAGCTCATCAGTTGTCTTAAAGAAGTATTCGAAGCGGGTTTCGTCCGAGTACATGCCGACTTCATCGTAGCCTTGGAACACCATAGGGCCTATTCCAAAGAGGCAATATGGTGTTGGCCATGGTCCGGTGTCTGTGGTGTTCTTCCAAACCTCGTATCCTAGAATGTCAGGCAGAGGTTTTCCATCCATGTGAGACCATACCTGTGGCGGAAGCAATGGAGCCATGCCAGCCCAGTCGTAGAGATAGAACTGTCCCGTTTCGTTTGCGTACACCGTGAAGCTGGTGGCGCTAGTTGCATGCACGTCGACAATAGGTGTCCAAGCAGCAGTGTACCTGGGTATCTCGTTGTCTCTCATGAACTCTAGGCTGAACTCGCAGTCGTATGCCGTGAACAGGTTGCCGTCCTGCCAGTACACATCGTCTCTCAGGTTGTAGGTCACCTTCATGCCGTCTACGATAGGATCACCGTTAGGAGCTGTTCCGGTCCATGGGCCCTCTATCGTCCAATCCGTTGCTGCCCAAGGCAAGTCCTTGTGAGTATAAGGATCTACCTGAATCAAGCCGGTCATAGTTGGATTGATTATGTTCCACTCATACACAGTGCTTGCTTGGAGGGGATTCAGACTAGCAGGCGCCTCGCCGTTGCAGTAGATTACCATGTTGTCCTCAGTTACTGGACGCAAGCCGCTAGTAGTCTCCCAGTGAATGTTGTAAAGCGTCCAATCGTTGTCTGAACCGTAGCCCATAGAATTCACGATGCCTCCAAGCTCAGGTTGGAAGCTGTTGAAGTAAACCCTTGAATACATCTGCAGGTATGCGAAAGCACAGTCTGCTTCGGTCTCATCATATAACATTCTTTGAACCTCGAAAGCGGCATCCAACTTTTCCGCGTGGTTAAGGCCGAACTTGATGGTTTCAAGCAAAGGATCAAGCACATCATCGTGTATGCCGACCGCGTTGTATGCGCCGGGAACATCCTGGCTTGAGTGGCACATGTCATACAGGTGATCAGGGAATCTTCCTAGACCCCAGAAGATCATGTATATGTCGAAGTCTTGTTCGTCAAACACTTTGCCCGTGTACCAGTTGAAGTCTGCAGGTGCATGCTCCAGAGTGTTGAGTCCGCATCTGTGCCATTCATCCATTAATCTAGCACCATGCTCAGCGGAGGTTGGTGCAGTCTCATAGGATGGCGTCCACATCACATATGCTGGAATTGGGTCGTCTCCAGGAGTCAGCCAGTAGGCACCCAAATCGCCGTATCCAGTGCCATGATACGTGTAGCCTGCTGCGTACAGGATTCCGAACACGCTTTCCGTGCCAGGTGCATCACCCATGTCGCCGTGGTTGAATGGATGCGTTGGAATAGCAGGGTTCTTCCAGCCAGCCTGGGCAGGAGGAACCAGAGAACGTACTGGGGTTACCGTATATTCGTAGATTGAGGCAATTATGTCTTCTTGGGGATATCCGTGCAAGAGAGCGTGCCTAAAGGCCACGTCGTCAATAACAGGTTTTCTCAGGTTGAAACCGATGTGTCCCATGTGGAAGCCAGGTGCATCAGTTATAATGTATGGTGGTGTTTGAGCACCTAGGTCTTCGATGTCGGCTGGCCTTATCAGGTCAGGCAACATGTCGATTACACCAGTCTTAATTGCTATCAGCTGGTCGTCCGGCGACTTTATCGTAAGAAGCCGCCAGAGGTCTATTTTTGGACCTCTCCTCTCGGCGGGTGGTGCAGTAACGTTGACAATCAAAGGCATCAATAGAAGCGTTGCAAGCAATGAAGCTAATGCTATCTCAAATAGTTTATTCGATTTCAAGATTTCTTTCTTTCTCCTTTCTGTTTTTCAGCAACTAGAATTGATATTAACTAGACATATAAAAGTTACTACCAAAATCCTATAGAACAAACATATAGAAATTAGTACCATAACAGCTGAGATAACTTTAAATGGTTTCCCACGGAGAAAACCTTACAAAGAGTTAACAAGATGGAGGAAGCCATCGATGAGAGAATACTTACTAAAAAGAATCATAGTCGCGATCTTTATCGTATGGATAATAGCCTCACTAAACTTCGTTATATTTCAGATTGTCTCACCGATAAAACCGGAATACACAATACTCGACCCTAATTTCACCCCAGCAGTTAGGAGAGCATTGGCGGAGTTGTACGGTCTCAACGAGCCGTTACACACGAGATACTTGTTATACCTCAGAAACATGTTCACATGGAAATTCGGACGCTCATTCGAGACAATGCGTCCAGTAGCCGAGGAAATGGCGTGGAGATTACCCTGCACAGTGATGCTCCTCGGCTCAGCGCTAATTTGCACCATTCTAGTAGGTATTCCACTCGGAATACTTGCTGCTTCAAGAAGAGGAACCAAGGTTGATGTCGCGACAATAGGCGCTGGCTTATTCACGTGGGGAGTCCCAACCTTCTTCATCCAGTTGTTGTTTCTGCTCTTCTTCGCCTACTACTTACACAGTGTTCTTGGTTTTACGGTGTTGCCGTCGAGAGGTATCTATAGCATACCTCCCCCAACTGAGCCCCTCGCCTACATAGCTGACGTTATATGGCACCTTACCCTGCCCCTCATAACACTCGTAGTCGCCAGTTTTGGATCATGGGCCCTATACACCCGGAACATTATGCTTGACGCTATTACCCAAGACTATATCGTTACAGCCCGTGCAAAGGGTCTTACCGAGAGAACAGTGTTATATCGACATGCCTTCAGAAGCATACTTCCCCCAGTTGCCACCATGATAGCCATGGCTGTCCCCAGCATAGTAACTGGAGCCATGATAACAGAATACCTATTTACGTTGCCAGGAATAGGCCAATGGTACTTAACCGCTTTGATGCAATCCAATTACCCCGTAGTTCAGGCCGTGCTTTTCATGTACGCTGTCCTAATGATAATTGCCAACCTCATCGCTGACCTTATGTATGGAGTATTAGACCCGCGTATACGGGTAGGACAAAGAAGGTAGGAGGCTGGAGTGTATGTCACCCCTATTCACGCGGGAAAGAAGGATCATATGGACAAGAAGGATTAAAGGCTTCTGGGAGGAGTTTCGAAGCAAGAAAATAGGCCTAGTAGGTCTTTTCATCGTGTTGGTATTTGTATTTATGGCCATTTTTGCACCTTGGCTCACCCCCTATGACCCGTTAGCTATGGAACGTGTGGCTGATGGCTTTGCATTGCCACAAGCGATGACTATCTTTCCCCAATATGCAGACCTCTCGACTACACGGAGAACATCCATCTATTGGGAAGTCGAGGAAGGATCCGAGTTTGTCCAAGAATGGGGGCGCAATGTCTTGGTGAACTTCGAAGCTGAAACAATAGATACGGTGACTGTTGTGTTCACCGTTGAATACCCCTACTCGCAAAAGGTTCCCCCAGATGCTTTCTATTACGAATTCGAGTGGAAGGCCGAAGAAGTCAAAAATTCGAAGTATCTACTCAAGCTATTCGTAGTCGATCCAAATGGGAATAGCACCCTAATATGGATTCTTCCAGGGAGCTGGCGAGACACGAGTGGAGGAGAATCCGTACATGTCGACTCGACCAATTGGGAATTATTGAAGAGACTAGGTCTCCAACTCGGCGTGGATAATCTGGCAAACGAGGTTTTCACAGTGGAAGAAGGCAACTACAACTTCATTCTAGAGATAATGTTTAAGCCGAAAGCAATAGATGCAGAATGCAAAATACACTTTACAGATACAACTTTTGTTACACTAGGCCACGTGCATGGAATTCTAGGCTGCGACAATGCGGGATCGGATATCTGGGCACAATTAGTATATGGAGCTAGAGTCTCATTGATGATAGGGATCCTGGCGGCTGCGATCGCAACATTCCTAGGCATCACCGTAGGAATCACTTCAGGATTCGTTGGCGGCGTTGTCGACGAAACCCTAATGCGAATAGTAGACATACTCCTATGTCTGCCCCTGTTGCCTTTGCTATTAGCTCTTGTGGCTCTATTCGGAAAAAGCGTATTCTACATAGTACTCTTTGTGGCGATATTTGGCTGGCAGGGCTTGTCGAGGGTCATCAGAGCTTCAGTCCTCTCTTTGAGAGAGAGTACGTTCATTGAGTGCGCTAAAGCAGCTGGAGCCAGTAGATTTTACATCATGACGAAACATCTACTCCCAAACGTTCTTCCCATCGCCTTTGCATCCTTAGTACTTAGTGTACCGGCAGCAATTCTATTCGAGGCCACATTAAGTTTTCTAGGGTTCGGCGATCCTAGATCACCTACCTGGGGAAAAATGCTTCACCACGCCTTTGGATTCGGTGGATTCTCCCACTTGGCTTGGTGGTGGATACTGCCCCCTGGACTCGCAATCACGTTTCTCTGCATAGCCTTCGTTTTTATGGGGTCCGCATTGGACGAAGTTGTGAACCCGAGGTTAAGGAGGAGACGTTAAGTGGAGCCATTATTAAAGGTCGAAAACTTGAAGATGTATTATGAGACAATAAGAGGATACGTCAAGGCAGTGGACGACATAAGTTTCGAGATGAACAAAAAAGAAGCCTTAGGACTCGCTGGCGAATCCGGATGTGGAAAAACCAGTGTTGCGTTAACCATCTTGAGGTTGTTGCCGTCAAACGCTAAGATAGTTGATGGAAGCGTTACACTGGCTGATGAAGACATTGTAAAGATGAGCGAGAAGGAGGTTCGCGAGAAGATTAGGTGGAAAAGAATTTCTATGATATTTCAGGGAGCAATGAATGCGTTACACCCAACCTACACTATCGGAGATCAAATAGTCGAGGCAATAGTTAAACATGAAGATGTAAGCAAGGGTGAAGCAATGGAAAGAGCTGGTGAACTGCTAGAACTTGTAGGAATGAAACGGTCAAGAGTCAAACGATACCCTCACGAGCTCAGTGGCGGCATGAAACAACGAGCTATGACAGCGATGGCTCTCTCTTGTAACCCTGACCTTGTAATTGCAGATGAGCCAACGACAGCGTTAGACGTGATTGTACAAGCACAAGTGTTGAAGGTCATGAAGGAACTAAAGGATCGATTGGACCTTTCTATTATATTGATTTCACACGATCTATCAATGATCGCTGAAACCTGCAACAAGGTTGCAATCATGTACGCAGGTAAAATTGTAGAATACGGAGATATCGTCCCGATATTCAAAGAACCACTGCACCCATACACGGAGAAGCTGATCTCCGCTTTCCCAAGTATTTTAGGACCAAAAACTGAACTTTCGTCTATACGTGGCTTCCCTCCAGACCTTCTTCAACCTCCGCCAGGATGTAGATTTCATCCAAGATGCCCCCACGCAACGGAAATTTGCCAAAGAGAAGAACCACTACTTGAGAAAACTGGTAATGAAGAGCGTGCCGTGGCTTGCCATCTATACGGGAGGTGAAGGAAGTGAAAGACGAAGCAACAATGGAAGTGCAGAACCTAGTAAAACATTTTGAAATAAAGTTGGGATTTTTCAAAACGCTAATTACAAAACAAGCTCCAGTAGTTCACGCTGTTGACAATATAAGTTTCAAGATAGCGAAAGGTGAGATATTCGGACTAGTGGGAGAGAGTGGTTGCGGAAAAACAACAACTGGAAGAGCTTTGGTAAGACTAATCGAACCAACAGAGGGTAAGATCTTCTTCCAAGGCATAGACTTAGCATCTCTTTCTATCGAACGTGAAGTTAGAAAGCTGAGAAGAAAAATGCAGATAATTTTTCAGGATCCCTACGAGTCGCTGAACCCGAGAATGAGCATCTTTGACATCATAGCAGAACCACTACGAATCCAAAAGATCGTAGAAAAGGAGGAAGAAGTTCATGAGAGCGTAGCAAAGGCAATGGAAGATTTAGACTTGATTCCACCTGAGGAATTTATGTACCGATTTCCTCACGAGCTAAGTGGCGGACAGAGGCAAAGAGTCGCCGTCGCCAGAGCCTTTGTGCTCAAACCTGAATTCCTCGTGGCTGATGAACCTGTGTCAATGCTTGACGCTTCTATAAGAAGCGCAGTTTTGAAACTGCTATTGGGTTTACAAAAGAGGCTGCAAACAGCTTTTCTCTACATAACGCATGATATAGCAATATCCAGACATATATGCGATCGCATCGCAGTTATGTATTTAGGAAAGATTGTAGAGAAAGGTTCAACAGACGATGTTATTCAGAAGCCCCTACACCCCTACACCGAGGCGTTAATAGCTGCTGTTCCAGTTCCTGATCCCACAGCAAGAAGAATTGAAGTCGTGATCAAAGGCGAGGTCCCCAGCGCTATTAATCCGCCTCCTGGATGTAGATTTCACACAAGATGCCCCCACGCAACGGAAATCTGCCGAAAAAAAGAACCACCACTGCTCAAAATAGAAAAGAACAGATATGTGGCATGTCATCTGCACGGAAGCTCAAAGAACACAGAAAGCTGAGATCATCTCTCTAATTTTCTATCTTAAGGCATTTGAGGAAAAATTCGTGAAACAAAACCTAAGAACAATCATAATAGTAACCTTCGTTACAACCACCGCAATCTTCGCCATTTTGAACGTATACACATCTTATACTTATTTTACAGTATACAAAGCAGTAAGAGACCTCAATATCTCAGTTCGAAAGTTTAACGTGGAATTCCTTGATGCAAACGTAAGTATAAGCACCACAATTAGTTTTGACAATCCTTCAGAATACACATTTGAGGCCCGAGGCGTTGAGAAAAGACTCAGCCTACAAGACAAATTCATATTGATCAAGGGCGTGTATATGTTTGCAAAACCTCTGCAGATACATCCGATGTCTAACATAAACGTAACAATTCAAGCAGAAATCACAAATAGGGAAAAAACAGAATGGATAAAGAAATGGTACGATGAAGACTGGCTCGCAGAGATAAAAGTATGGGTGAATGGGCCTTTGGTCAACGAGTTCTTGCATGACCAATGGATCCTAATCAAAGTAACAAGATAATTGAAGTGATGTTCAGCATATGTACACGCATCAAGCTATCTGTGGGAAAAGTATGGGAAGAAAGCGGTATCCTCACAAAATGAGTGCGGTCTACTTGAACGCCGCGACAGCTATTTTATCTGCCATCCTAGCATTCCTAATATTAGACTCCCCTTATACCTGGCTATTACCCTATTCGATTGGTACATCTATTGTAACCGTGATTGTGTTTATATTCAAAAACCATCTATTCCAAACCCAAGAGTCTGGAGAACGCACGTCGACTTGGAAGGCGCTACTTGTCTTACTTGTCTTTGTTGCTTGCTTGTTTTTACCCCTTCTCCTCGCAGGAATTTTGGACCCATACATCTGGTTCATACTTTTGGTCAGCTTCACGTCAGGATTCAGTACATCAGAAGTGATTTTTTACCTTTACACGCGATGATTATGCTCAAGATTGTAGAAGAAAGAGGATGCTTCAAATGAACAGAGTAAAAATGTCTAATCCACTGTTGCGTTTGGCAATCATGATCGCGTCAAGTTTCAACTTTGCTGGGTCTTGTCTGTTACTAGTCATCTGGAACGTCAACCCTTTTTATTATCTGCTTGTGATATTTGGTATCAGCGTAATGATTGGAGTTGTTATGGTTGACATCGAAAAAGCTATTATCTATACTTACGCTTCTATGGGTATTGGAATAGTGATGGCTACTGCTATGTTTATGGCGCCATATATATTACTTGAGGAGCCCGTTTCCAGATTGAACATAGCTATAATGGTGTTCTTTGGCGCGATTGGAAGGGTAATTCTCTTTGGCTTGATTGTCTACTTTTTGGGCGCTCTATTGGGCTGCTTCTTAGCAGAGAAGTCTTTGGAGTAATCTGGAGTGCAACTGTATGCCAAAAATGTATTCGTACATGTAATGCTTGCCATTTGGGCACAGTTGAGGGAAGATTGAAGCCTTGTTTGAAAGAGCCTTAATTCATCAAGAACAGATAATTTGGCGATGACGCAATGTCTACTGAAATTTATAACAGCACGAAGAAATAGGATCGAGAAAATACAATGAGCAGAAAAAGTGTTGCAATAATTTTCATCGTAGTTTTCCCATTACTCTTTTCCTTCACTTCACTAAATATGGTTGATGTTCAAGCAGAGGTACCAGTAAGAAAAGTAGGAGTTGCCATCGATGATTGGGGCCTGTACGGCGATTTTGAAATCACATGGAGTTCCAATGATCCAAATGCAAAACCTGACCAAGCTCTCATCGACACCAACAGAACCGCATGGATGAAAATATCCGTCCACAATACAACTTCCACATCACTCTTGTTTAACGAAACAATTCACTTCACAAACGAAACAGAGAAAAGAAATACCAAGTATGTTGACATAGACAAGGGATGGGGAGACGGAGTACTGTTTTTCATTTCAGCGGACCTCATGGCAGGAGATTCCATATATTCATCAGGAGAAGCGGTCCTCCTCAGAATCAACAAAACAATTTCTCGTACATACGTGGGCGTAATCAGAGAAACGAACGTACTCAATTTAACGAGAAAAGACGTGGTTGGAGGTGATCAGGTCATAGAGACAACCGCTTGTTTTTATTGGGATAGGGCGACAGGTATTGTGACCGAACGCTGGAGCACCGTCGTAAACAAAACTGGAAGCTATACAACCACGTGGACAAGATCTGACAGAATTGTTGAAACCAACCTCTGGGGCACCCTCGACACGCGCCGCCCCGTGGCAAACGCAGGCCCCGACCAAACCGTCTATGCAAACGTCAAAGTAACCTTCGACGCCAGCAGATCAACAGACAACGTGGGCATCGTAAGTTACACCTGGACCTTTACAGATGGAACTCCCAAAATATTGACCGATGTAAACCCAACATACACATTCACAGATGTTGGCGTATACGAGGTCACCTTAAACGTCACGGATGCTGCAGAACTGTGGGATACTGACAACGTCACCATCACGGTTATTGAAGATACTATCCCTCCAGTGGCTGAGGCAGGGCCAAATCAAACAGTGAATAAGGATACACCTGCCAGTTTCGATGCTAATGGTTCGAGTGACAACGTTGGAATAGTCAGTTATCACTGGGATTTCGGGGATGGATTCGAAGGAAACGGCCCCACAGTCACCCACACCTACGAACAGATTGGAACATATACGGTCACGCTTACCGTAAAAGATGCAGAGGGTAATTCACACACAGACACAGCTATTGTAACAGTTGAAGCTGCAACAGAACCTCCGTACCTAATGATAGGTGTAATAGTAGTGTCCTTTGCAGTTATCGGAGGACTAGTATTGTGGTTGCGAAAAAAATAAAAAAGGACGACAAGAGTCACATCCGCTACTGGCGGGATATTTGAACGATTAATTCGAATGAAGCAAGGCGCAACCCGCTAAGCAAAAGATATAAAAACCTTTTTTTCCACAGTTTAAAGCAAGAAGGAGAAAGCGCTCAACGTAAGGTGAGCTCAATTATGGCGGCTTGGAAGGAAATTACCGTCTTGCAAAACCTTGTCAGTCGTCTAGACAAGTTACCGAAGTGTGAAATATGCGGACAGACCCTGGATGTTGGGGAGAAGGCTTGGGCACATATGTGCCCACGTAAACGTGAGTCATACACCGTTTACTACTGCTTAATTTGCTACGCACACCTCTGGATATGAGAGAATCTTTCATAGACTCATTCAAGGACGATTTCTGTACTTCAGCACGTGCGCTGATATTTAGGTGTTTCATCAATCCATAGACTAGAGAATTATCCTTCTCACCTAAAATGCTGGGATGCTTTTCTCACCTTAATATGATATTCGCAGAGAGTGTTGAAAGCATCAATATTGCTGGCCACTTGGTTTTTAGCTCCATTGGAAAGCTTTTCCCAGTCAGCGTCGCTGTTTACTTTGCAAGCGTTGTATTAGGTTGTTTCTTAGGCGAGAGGACAACACAACCAAACAATTTAGAATAAGAACAAATGGGCTATCGCCAAAATCACCCCATGGTTAATAAGAATATCAGACCCATTAATCCGGCGCAGAGGGCGCCAAACCAGCTAAGTCACTTTTTTCCAAATCAAGATACCCGCAATTACAGCAATCACGGCAACTACAGATATCAAAATCAAAGTTTCATCAAACCATCTTTTTTCTGGAAGCACCGTTATAGCTTTGATTGCTGTGTTATCACTCATAAAACCTAAGTCATCTACTACGACTAGACTAGCGTTATAGATGCCTGCACAAGTATAGTTGTGCTCGATTACGGATAGGGTGATCCAGCTGCTGTTTGTTCCATCTCCAAAGTCAAAGAAATATCCATCGATATTACTATCGTCGCTTGAGAGTGTAGCATTGAACTTGACCGGTTGATTCGTGGTTACTCTATTCTTGTCTGTTTGAAGAACTGCAACGGGATGCTCATTTAGGCTAATGATCGGCGAAAGCAGAAACGGTCTGAAATCTAAATCGGTTCCGTTCCCGTCCACGGAATTACCCGTTCCCGTTGGATTCAGTGTTGCGTGGTAAGGACCGGTTTCGTCACCCCAGTAATTGTATGTCGCGTTAACTGATGCGCCGCTTGATATAGTCATGCCGTGTAAGTTGCGATAAATATGGTTGTATTGAGCTGAATTATGCGCGTGCGTGTCGAAGGAGATTCCGAATGTGTTGTAGCAAATACAATTTGCGGTGATATTCGCCTTTATGCCTGCTAATCCTTGCGAGTGCACCCCTAGTATGTAAATCCCCTTTTCACTGTTGGTGACGCGGTTGCCAACTATCGTGGCGTCGTATCTCACCCAATTGGTATGTTCTCCAGCGCAGACGTAGATTCCGTTTGTAGCGTTGGATACTTTATTGTCAGAAACTATAACATCAAGGAGATACCTGCTCCAAGCGCTGTCACTATTTATGTATATCCCACTTCCTCCACCATTGAGGAATACCGTGTTTTTGGATATTGCAACGTCAGTGATGACACTGTCATACCAACTGTATGTATACAAGTAAATTCCATTCCCAATAGAGTATACTAGATTTTCAGAAATTGACACATCATGTATACTGCCATACATTCCACGATTATCAAAGTGTATTCCATCACCATTAGAAGAAATTACATTAGAGGAGATAGTTATATTGTAAATATGGCACTTCTGATTGAAGGTGTGGAGATTTATTCCATCCCCATTACTGGAAACTATATGATTGTTGGTAATAATCATTCCCGAAGATACGGTCCCGCTAGCAGACACCCCATTCTCCTCTGACTGAAATGTGTTTTCTTTTATGACAATGTTGCTTTTGCCTACGACATGGACGCCGCTTTCAGAAACACTCGTAAACTCAGACTTCTCTATAACAGTCCTACCAACGCTTCTTATTGTTAATCCCCTCCTAGCATATTCTACTACCGAGTGGCTCATAATGAAAGAGTCGCCTGCTCTTCCAGTGAACTCTATCATGTTCCAATCTCCCGCAGCGGGTTCAGGTTTGTTTGATGTGAAGACTATCGGATTGTTCTCGTTGCCAGTGGCGAAAAGGCTTCCATCAACTCTAAATGTGAAGTTCCCGTCAAATCGCACCTCTACTCCAGATTCTATGGTTAATGTCGATCCAACGTCTACGATGACATCATTTGCTACCACGTAAGGACTGAGTGCAAGCTCCCATGTGACACCGCCCGAAATATGACCCTCTATGTAAGTGGCGCTTGCGGTCTTGAAAGTCATTCTAGACGGCATTTCCAAGAATCCTAGCGTCACTGTGATTAAGAAAATGAATTTTAGCCTTTTTTGCATCTCGCTCTCTAGTATACCAGTCGAACTGTCCCTTAAATAGCACACACCCAAGATATTGCGCGCGCAAGTGAAAAAGAGGGCGCTTGAATTCCTAGCTCTCCACTTTCTGCTGTGACTGAGTGTGATATGCGATACGCGCGCAGGCAAGTTGAGTGAGAAAGAATCAGCCTTTAATCAATGACTTTAACCTATTTTTTCACAGCGGACGATTCCGTATATGTTCACTAGGCACACTGAGATACGAGCCAAAAATGTAGGTAAGCAACGCCCCCCGGTATATGAGGATCTGCTGAAGTCAATAATATCAATTGTGCCCCAGGAATTGTGGATAATATGGATAGCCCGGTGAATGTTATCAAAGGGGTTTTGCTATTCAATGTAATCGACAAAAAGAACTAAGATGTTAATATTGAGATATCCTTTCTAATAATTCATTTTGCTTTACTAATCGAGATTGGAATGATTTTTCTATTATCATGTCAATAGACTTCCTCAAGAACCTTAATGTGGCCGTGAAGAAGCCTTACTCGTTAAGCAAAGGTTGCGGTGGGAGCTCCATGATTTTGCTGAAACTCTTATTATGGGTGTTTGACTTTCATGCCGTCCTCCCAAATGTAAGAACCTCCAAGTCTTTCAACCTGAAAAGTATTCTTGAAAGACGCTACTCAAATTCACGTCTGGAATGACTTGGTTTTGGCTCATCTAACTTCTGGTTCAACTACTAGATATCGTATCAGCCAGTAGACAAGCCACCCAATGATTTGGTTCAGTTTCCTTTATTTCTGGTTCTTTTTCCTCGCAAATGGGTTTCGCATACTTACATCTCGGGTGAAATATGCATCCTGAGATGTCATAGGGTGGGTTTGGTGGTTCTCCTGGAATCCCCCCAAATTCGAAAAAGTCCGAATCGATTCTAGGAACAGCAGATAATAGCCCCTTTGTATAAGGATGTTTAGGTTTTTTAAACATCGTTACGACATCACCATGTTCCAAGATTTTTCCGGCGTACATAACGTAGACATAGTCGACCATCTCGGCTATAACAGCAAGATCATGTGTGATTAACAGCATTGAAAGATTGAATTCTTCCTTTATTTTTCTCAATAAGTTCAATACTCGTCTCTGAACTGTCACATCTAGTGAACTCGTCGGCTCATCTGCTATGAGCAAGGATGGATTGTATATAAGTGCCATTGCGATCAGGATGCGTTGTGCCTCGCCACCACTGAATTGATCCCGGAATTGATCATAGCGCTTTTTAGCGTCTGCTATCTCTACCTTTCCCAGATGACTTTCAACCATTTTTCTTAGTCTTTGACTTTCTACGTCTTCATGTGCTTCGACCGGTTCACCCGTCTGATAACCTATTATATCCATCGGGTGAAGTGAAGGAATGGGGTTTTGGAATATCATAGATATCTCGTTTCCTCTTAACCGTCTCAACTCTTCTGAAGACATTTTCAGCAAATCTTTACCCTTGTACAACACTTCTCCTTCGATCTTCCACAGAGGCTTACCTTTTCCTAGAGGCTGAAAAATGCCCAGGATCGCACGAGCCGTCACAGTCTTTCCCGCTCCAGTTTCTCCGATCAATCCAACAGTTTCCCCTTCATGTATCTTCAGATCTATTCCATCGACGATCTTTACTGTATCTTCTTTGCCGTAAAGGGATAAATTGAGGTTCTTTACATGCAGTAACTCTTTTGAGTTTTTCATCACCAACATACCTACTTGTCCTTATTTAACTCAATTCAAGGTATTTTTTTTACTTTAAGTGGTTTCCTGTTAATTACTCAAAAAGCAGTGTTCATATAAATATCTCCATGGAACGGAAAAAATTTCTCCTCAGCCGCACATCTTGCCATGCTGAATAACCAACACATGGCCCTGGGATATGTATCCACTGTGCAATGAATGAAGACTCTTTCGATCCAAGCTCATTTGAGTTCGTTTGGAAAGGGCGAACGCCTTTTCTCACCTTTCTGTGGCTTGTCTTTCTTGAACTCGCACTAGCTTGGAAGAAGCTTTCTAAGAAACTCCTGGTACCGCAGCGATAGCCGTTAGAACCATTGCCCCAACCTATTTGATTGGCATATTTGCGTTTACACTTAGGAGGAGGTTATAGAGTTTGGTAAACTTGTAGGACCGCCTTATTTAGAACATGGTCAATAGATTCTTGAAAGCTGGTTTTTCAGTTTTTCGTAGTGTTTTGAAACAATTAGATAAAGTTGGTCGCGTAAAGAGTTTCCGCTAGGGGTTAGGCTTTCTAGGCTCTCTATTTTCTCGGCCAACTCTTTGTCTTCAAGGGTTTCGTCTATCCATTTTTCAAGGTCTCCCCGGTAGAGATGAAACTCTAACGATTTGGCGTCAACTTCTTTAATTTTTCTCACAAACTCTTCTAGCGACGCTGCGTTTTTGCCAGCATAGTTTCCAATAGATGTGAAGAAGTAGAATGCGTTTTCTCGGGGCACTTTCCTGAGAATCCTAGAAATGGATGAATTTGCTACCAAGTGAGTCCCTCATTTGTAAGGATAATGAAAGTTTTATATAAAGACTTAACGTACCGAAGAGTAGCTACTTAAAAATGCGTAAATTTTCTTCTTTCAATGTTTGGATTCCGTCTTCCACTTCTCGATTGAAAACCTTTCATCCTTATATTTTCTTGTAATAATTGAAGTTCGAACCCTCAATACTCCCGGAAGAGGTGCAACCGATTGTGCGATGAACAAGTGAAGCCTGTTCTGGTCTTCTGCCATTACCTTTGCGATTATCGACAAATTTTCGGAAAGAGACGCTGAAACCTCTAAAACCTCTTTTGATTCCGACAACCTTTTCGCCACCTTTTCACTTTCCTGGGGATTTGTGAATACCGTCATAATTGCAGTAACATGTTTTATTCCAATTTTCTCAAGGTCTACAACAGCCGTGTAT
>Ga0209991_10000442_pt1 | contig 18426 bp, 20 predicted proteins | sample ChitaG_FD_183167 | JGI IMG/M metagenome (GOLD analysis project Ga0209991, IMG submission 183167) | Deep subsurface microbial communities from South Pacific Ocean to uncover new lineages of life (NeLLi) - Chile_00310 metaG (SPAdes)... | ecosystem: Environmental > Aquatic > Marine > Oceanic >... | reverse complement strand
GTTACTCTATACAGTATGATTCAATATTCACACATTTTATTTAACATTTCACATTAATGTAAAAAATAAAATAGAGTTAGTATGGAGTTTTCAAGCTGAAACCGAAAAATTGTTTAAACATTAACTAAAACAAAGCTTATCCGGCATCTAAATTCTTGGAAATGGAATAAGAAAATAGTATGTAGGATTGCAAGCTATATCAATACTATCCTAATATTCTGTTAAGTTTATTCCCCAGAATTTCGGGAATTTCACCTAGATATGAGTTAAAATCGCAAATAAGTAGATAGAGGTAGGGTTCAAATAGTCCTTCTATGCTTGGACCTACATCTGATTTATATATGTAAACCCAAATCTCCTCGCCATCGTGTGTAGATTGTCGATACACCCAATTTAAAGGGGGGATTTCGGGGATGTTTCCTATGTTTCTTAAAATCCCGTGGACATCATCGAGCGAATACTTTTTCCCTAATATCGTAATCGGTGAAAGATCGAACGATGTAATACAAATTTCGCGTAAACCATAATTCTTCATTTCTTTAAGGAAGTCGCTCCCTAAACGTTTTAGTTGGGTTTTATGCTCGTCTACGCGGGATCTTGCGTCAAAATCAGTCAAAATATTGTAGACTTTTTCTTCTTGGACGGGTAAGATTTCTATAGCTGATTCAAGGGGTACTTTATAGGAGAGAAGTACGTCGTATATTAACTTAATTTTTGCGTAAACTGATTTGTGAAATAGATACGATTCTGTTTGACATGTTACGAGTATATCCCCCGAGTAGTCGCCTTGTCCATTTTGTAAATCCGCTTGCTCGTCTGAGTTGAATTCAAGAATATGAATGTTTTTAGACATGGCTCGCGCGAATTTAAATAACGCTGAGACTAATCCCGCGTTTAACTCGAAAGAATCAGCAATTTCGAAATCTGATTGAGGTTTAAGTTCCTCTTTTGAAAAGTCAAAAAATCTTAAGTACTGTTTAATGCCATTTGGGGCGTCTTTCACCTTTAACTGATAGTAAGGAAACCCGTTGCTGGTTATGACTGAAAACTTATAGATTGTCACTTCTTTAGAAAAATTTGTCGTTAAAATATTCTATTAAATACAAATGTAATATGATTCTCAGTTATTATATAGTTTCGTTATTCGAAAATATCATTATAGGATATTATCTGCAATTCAAATCTTTTTTATAGTGGAGTGTTTTATCTTATTTTATGAGTATTCTAAACATGTTTATTGAGATTGAGTTAAAGCTTAAACAATATAAAGTGCAATTTATTTTTTTGTTTTTATTTTGGTTTGCGGGCTTTTCTGTTTTTCTCTTTATAGAACCTAATCACAGTTTCTGGGAGTACGTCCTATTCTCTTTAACTATTAGACGTCCAGCAAACGCAGGAGATTTTACTAATTTTTATTCGTTAGTATGGCCAATTTTATTAGAAGTAATTGTTTTTGGCTTTATCATGGGTGAAATGTTGGAGAGGTATAATCCTGTCGTAACCAGTAGAATCCTGGCTAAGCACAAACGCAACCATACTGTTATAATTGGATATCATCATTTATCAGAAAGGATTGTTGAATTTTGTACTGCTAATAAGGAACCATATTGTATTATAGAAGATAACGAAGAATTAGTCGAAGATTTAATTAATAAGGGCTCCCCAGTAGTTGTCGGGGACCCTACCGAAGCAACTAATCTCTCGTTTGGGAGTATTAAGCGAGCAAAAGAAGTTTTTATTGGTATTGATGACGCAAGAATTGCGATAATCTGCACAGAGAAAATTCGTAAAGTCAACAAGGAATGCCCAATTTACGTACGAGCTTTTGAAGATCACTTGCAAGAATATCTCAAAGAACCCCCGTTAAACGCAATTCCTTTTTCTACATCAAAATGGGCGATGGATGGTATTCGAGAGTGGATCAAAGGTAAAAAAGGTAGCGCTCTCGTGATTGGACGAGATAGTTTGACTCATCGAATTGCTTACAACATTTCTTTACAACCCGATCGGAAAGTGTTCCTTTTTGATGACGAGCACGACGGTATTGAGTTTAAAGTAAATGATCAATTACATATTATAAACGAGTTCGCATGTTTTTTAAGCGATCTTCGAGCTCATGTGAAGTTAGAGGAAGTAACTCAAGTATTTATTTGTTGGAAACAAGATTCAGAGTTTGATGAATCGCTTTATCTGACATCCAAGTTAAATTTGCGTTATCCTCATATAGAGATATTTGTAAGAATTTTTGACGAAGAACTTATAGATTTGGTTGAAAATTATAACGCAAAAACCTTTTCGACTTCATCCAATGCTTTTAAGATGCTTCAGAAACAAGTATCCTCATATTCCGCAATTGCTCCTAAACTCGATGATTGAACTTCAGAATCCCCTTTTTTTCCACTTTTTTTCTTTTTGAAATACAACTTCGACTTATTATATATAGGTAAAAAATTGATAAATCTTACAATATTTGGAAGTTTATCACCTATTAGGATTTAGGATTATCGCATTAATCGAGTTGAAAATATAAATTATGAGTATGGAAGGAAAGACTTGTATAATTACGGGCGCAAATTCAGGTATTGGTAAAGTTACAGCTATTGAATTGGCAAAAATGAACGCTACATTAGTATTACTATGTCGTGATAAAGAACGTGGGGAATCAGCGCAAAAAGAGATAATTGAACTCACGGGCAACAATAATGTGGATTTGATTTTATGTGATTTGTCGTCTCAGAAGGAAATCCGTAATTTCGTGGCAGAATTCAAAAGAAAATATCAAGATCTGCATGTTTTAATAAATAACGCTGGAGTTATGTTATCAAAAAAAACCCAATCTGTAGATGGATTTGAAATGAATTTTGCCGTAAATCACCTCGCACCTTTTTTGCTGACTAATCTATTACTTGATATGTTGAAGAAATCAGCACCAAGTCGCATCGTTAATGTAGGTTCAGCAGCGCATAGAATGGGAAAGATAGATTTTGAAGATTTACAAAGGGAAAACAAGAAAGGACGGCTTATGGGGTTGTACGGAAGTTCAAAATTAGCTATGACTCTAGTATCTTATGAACTCAGTAGAAAGTTAGAAGGTTCTAATGTTACGATAAATGTGCTCCATCCTGGGCTTATTAATACTAATTTAGGTCGAGATCGATCTTCAACCAGTCAAGGTTTCGCAAGAAAGTTCTTTAAAACCCCAGAAGCTGGTGCTGAAACTTCGATTTTCTTAGCCTCTTCACCTGAAGTGGAGGGAATTACGGGAAAATATTACGCTAAAAAGAAAGAAAAACCTTCTTCTAAAGAATCTTATAACGAAGAGTATGCTAAACGATTGTGGGAAATTAGCTTAGAGATGACAAAACTTTAAAGAACAAAATTAAAAATTTCTATAATTTATAATTCTTTTACTTTTATCCTTCACTTAATTCGCGTAGTTGTGAGCCGCAAAGTTTAATTTTCGTTAAATTTGCATGGTAAAATGATCATTCTACTTATATCAACCCTATTAAATTTGCTAGTAATTGTTCTTAATGTAACTTAATTGCAAAAGCTATAAAAAATGAAAAAAGACTATTAAGTGACAAGCACTATTTAATTAATACTACATAAAGCGTAAGAGACGATGAGTGAAAGTACAATTATCGAAAATTTTTACAAAATTTTAGAATCTAAAGGGTATAAAGGAACAATTATTTCGGCTAAAAATATCTCACGTTTACAAAACTCTGTTAAAAAAATTTACGATGAGAAGCTTTTGGATCCTGATTTCTACGAAGAATACAAGAAATATTTTGAATTTGAACCTAAAACAGAATTCGGAGAGGTAAAATCGCTATTTATGATAGCCATGCCTCAACCCCAATACAAAGTCGTTTTTAACTGGAAAAATATAGAAGTGCCTTTGATTATACCACCAACTTATTTACACGGTCGAGCGTTAATCAATAAATCTAATGCCTTTTTAACAAACTTGCTAAAACCGAGTGGCTATAATGTAGAATTTGCTCGGCTACCTCAAAAAACTCTAGCCGTACGTGTAGGACTCGCTGAATATGGAAGGAATAACATTACTTATGTAAACGGAATGGGTAGTTTTCATCGATTGTTTACGTTTTATTCCGATTTTCCGTACGAACAAAACGTTTGGCAAGAATTATCAATGATGGATTTATGCAAAGAATGTTCTGCTTGTGTTCGGGCATGTCCTACAGGAGCGATCTCTGAAGATAGATTTCTTTTACGCGTCGAACGGTGTTTAACCTTTCATAACGAACATCCCGTTGATGTACCTTTTCCGGACTGGATTGACCCCTCTTGGCATAATTGTTTAGTTGGATGTATGCATTGCCAAAAAGTGTGCCCTGCAAACAAGAAAGTTATAAATTGGATCGAACCTGGACCAACTTTCAGCGAAGAAGAGACGAAATTGCTTGTAGGTGGAACGGCCGTAGAAAACTTGCCTGAAGAGACTAGAAGCAAAGTTAAAGAGCACAACTTAGATTATTATTTATTCGTGTATCCACGGAATTTAGGCGTTATTCTCAGAAGATATTAACAGCTATGAATAAATGTAAAAAAAATAGCTTCTTTAAAAAAACTAGATTTATAATTCTCTTTCTTTTTTTTCAGCAAAAGCCATTATTCTCACAATATTCTTTTTTTAGTCTGTTATGTATTATTTGATTAAAATTTATCCTTCGCTGTTTACAATTTTGTCTTTATTCTTTATAAAGATTTTTATAAACCATTTTTAATTGGATTTTTCTTCCGATCCAGATAATTGTAAATCAGGCTTACCAAAGCAACCTAAAAAGTAATTGAGACGTTATATCCGCTGATTATACTTAAATTAAATGAAATTCCTATAATTCCGAAAGAGATTACATAAAAAATACTACATATAGTTGTATTTATGAATTATCTTTAGTTTTAAATATCGAATAAGTTCCTATAGCTTTTGCTACAATTTGACCGTCGTTCAATATTTCAGAGTCCATAGTAACAATTTTCTTGCCTTGATGTATTACTTTTGTATTGCAAGTAAGCACTCCAGCTTTAATAGCTTTAAAGTAGTTGATCTTAATTTCAATTGTTGCACAAAGTTCATCCTTCTCTAAATAAGTATATGCTGCAGCTCCCATGCCCGTATCTGCCATCGAATATAACACCCCGCCGTGAACTACCTTATGAGGATTTAGTAACTTGTCAACAACTTCTAAAGTGCATTGTGAATATCCTTTCTCGAGTTTTGTAAAGGTTAAACCAATTAATTCTCCAAACGGATGGAAACCTTTCATATTCAACGGAATATTTTTCACCATATTAAAGTTTAATAAAATAATGTTTAAGAATATTCTCTTTAAAATAGATGAATTCGAAGATTTCCTGAGAAGAATATTAGAAAATCTCATAAAAACTGGCATTTCCAGAAAATTTTAATGCTACAAAAATTTTGGAATTAACGATTTCCAGATTTAACAAAATTTAATAATTAATGTTTTTTATTGTTGAGTAAGGAAAGATAAATAGTATTCGAAGGTATCATAATAATGACGGAACCAGATGATAAATACTTATTGATGGATAGTATTTCAATTAAGCATGTTGTAAATCTTTCTATTGTAGATATGATAATGCTACAGTTATTATTAAAGCACGATAAACCTGTAGTTAGACATCTTTTATATAACGAAATATCTCAATTTTTAACCCGAGAGAAACAAAAGGTAGCAAAATCAATAAAATTTAATTTTGGGTCCCCTGGGTCAAAAAAATTTAAAAATCTTATCGAAAAGGACAAAAAATTCTCTACTTCAAGTTTCTATAATAGTTTGAAAAATCTTGAAGGTAAAGGACTCGTTAAATCCAACAAAGATGAAAGAGATAAAATTATATCAGTCGAAGCTACTCAATACACGGAGATTTTAACTAGTACCATATCTAAACACATTATAAGGTTTGGATTAATTGAAGCTGAAAATATTAATCATTTTCCAGATATCATTAAAGAAGTAATAGAGAAAGAAATATTCAAGCCAAAAGAGATAAAGAATTTTGACACAGCACTCTACATATCGTTCGGCGATTTTTTAAATGCTAAATGTATAAAAAATCTTATTCAAGCAACTGATAATTTATTTGTTCTCCTAAAAAAAGAAGCGATCGAAAATATTGCTAAAATGGGTTTAGAAAACATTCAAAATACTTCTGTTTTCGGCAAGACAATTAGAGAACCAGACAATTTCTTCGATGCGGTTATTGTACCTTATCACTTTGAAACTACTGGTATAAAAAATGTGAATAAAGAGACTATTTTAAAGGAGGCGTTTAGAATTATTAAAGAGGACGGAGTCGTGCTTATTCACGGATATACTGATTTTCCTAATATTGAACATGCTTTACTTAATATTTTTATTAGATGGGTTAAAAATGTTTACACCGATATAGAGACCAGTTCTGAAAAAAAATTTAAGGCACAATTACTTAATGCTGGTGCGAAAGAAGTGAAAGTTTTCGTTTACAAAGGGCACTTATTTGGAATAGGACACAAATAGAACCTTGGGATTTTAAACATGTCTGAAATAGGTAATAACATCTTATAGTTTGCTCTATTCTGCTTCATCTTGAGGTTCCTCTCGTTTCCAAATCTGGAAACCAAGATTTCCAAATAAATAGTAAACTTTTATATAATTGGAGAACATAATAATTTTATAATAAAAATTTATTTATATAAACTTCATTAAAAATTGAGTAGAAAATTAAAATGACTGAAGAAACAAATATTAGATCAGAAAAGGGTGGAGTTATGGGTGTAGTTTCTCTCATTTTGGGTGCAGGAGGAGTATTTCTTTCCTATTTTTTTATCTTTCTGCATTTAGATAATATTGTGTCTGCCGAAACCGCAGCCGCCACAGAGTGCAGACTTGTATCTCCCTTTTTCATACCGCTTTTTGCGGTTATCGGTATTCTGGGAGGAATGATATGGCTAACAGCGGGTGTGGGCTTTCTCGGGAAAAAGGAGTGGGCTTATCGTGTCGGTGTAATCGCCGTAGTAATAACCCTTTTTGCTACCTTTTGGCCAAATATTCCTGCTATGGAAAGTAAAGCAGCGGTACCAGGTCCTTGGTTTCTGATTTTTTTCCCTAATGTATTGGTATACTTCATTCTAGTAATGAGGAAAGGGCACGCAGGGGGGAAGAAAGCATTGTTTGGTTTGATCCTTGGTATGGCATTCATTCTGAATTTCATAAACGGAATTGCAGCAACTACCAGAATGTCAAATAGATTACCAGAAATTAATCCCCTGATTGACAACTATGCTCCAGCCAGTATGTATATGCTCACTCTGCCTACGAACATGATTGCATCCATCCTTTTTGGAATTACAACAATAGGGATTTTCATAGCCAAAAATAAGGAAAAAGTGCGAATTGCTGGATTGGCTGGTACAATCTTGGCAATTTCGGCAGGTTTTCCTTTAGCCCTCTATTCCATGTTCATTGAAAGTGCGAGCCCTGCTTTCTCCATGTTCATCCTTGGTCCGATTGTTAGCATTGTGGCAGGGATCTTCATCCTGTCTTCTAAAACGTGGAATAAAATCAATGGGTAATACTAAGTGAGTAATTTTTTTTTCTTTTTCTTTTTAGATATTAATGCATAAAAATAGCTTTGGATGTGAAAAAAATTGGAACGGAAAAAAATGTATGGTATAATTCTATTTGTAGTAGGATTAGTATTTATTCTTGTAAATGTAATTGTAGTTTATCCATTTATTAATCGCTCTTATGCTCCTCTTACATTTTGGCTTCTCGCAATTGTAAGTGTTTCAGGTGGAATATTATTATAAATTTATTCCATTCAAGGGAGGATTAAAAAAAAGCATTATAAAAAGTATTCTCTAAAATCATCTAATTTCTTTTTTTTCTATTTCTTTTTATCTATTTCTTTTTATCCAGATCAAACTTTTTTGCTTCCTGCAATTTTAGACTTTAGGTTAACTTCTAATATTTATAAAAATTGGTCTAATCATTTTTTTTATTATAGGGAATATTAAATTTCATATTAAATTACATTTAAAAGAAAACTAAAAATAACTTGTAGAGAAGTTTGAAATGAAAGCTTTAATTTTAGATGGCACCAAGTCCACTAATAACGAATCTACTATGATTTTTGATTTAATGCTTGAAGAACTCAAGAAATTAAATTGGGAGGTAGTATCCATTGTTCTTGAAGATAAAGAGATTGCGTATTGCACTGGTTGTTTTGGATGTTGGGTTCAAACCCCTGGCGAATGTGTAATTAAAGATTTTGAAGAAAATGTTGTAAGAGATATGGTTCACAGCGATCTAATAATTTATCTTACTTCAATTATGTTTGGAGGATATTCGTCAATTCTAAAGAAAGCGTTGGATCGCCAAATCGGTCGAGTTTTACCTTATTTTGTGAAAGTTAATGGAGAGGTTCATCACTCAAAGAGATACGAAAAACAACAGTCCTTATTAAGTATAGGACTTCTAGACAAACACGATGCAGAAAAGGAAGATATATTTAAAACTCTAGTTTCTCGAAATGCTATTAATATGTGGGCTCCTTTTCAACGAGTTATAATATCTTTAAAAGGTGAAGGTGTGTCAGAATTTAGTAATCGTTTCAATAAAGCATTAATGGAGGTAGAAGCGATTTTATGAGTAAAAATGTCAAAGTTCTATTACTAGTTGGAAGCCCTAAAAGCTCATCAAGCACTTCTAATTCTCTTGGAGATTACTTAATTTCACGTTTGGAACAATTAAGTTTGACAGTTGGCAAAGAATATATTTACAAACTCGTTAGAAAAGAAGACGGGCAGAAAAAACTGCTTACAAAAGTGGAAGAAGCTAGCATGATTATTTTAGTATTTCCTCTTTACATTGATTGTTTACCTGCGGGTGTCATTAAAGCACTAGAGCTTATAGCTGATCACAGAAAATCTAAAAAAGATCGAAAAAAACAGGGGTTTGCTATAATAATCAACTGTGGTTTTCCAGAATCTCAGCAAAACAATACTGCGGTAGCAATTTGTAAAAATTTTTCCCGAGAAGTAGGATTTGAGTGGAAGGGTGCATTATCGCTTGGAATGGGTGGTGCAATTGGTGGCAGATCCTTAGAAGAACGTGGAGGTATGGTGAGAAATGTAATAAAAGGGCTTGATCTCGCAGCACAAGCCTTAACAGAAGGAAAAAATATTCCAGACGAAGCTATTGAGCTTTTTGGAAAAAAATTCATACCCATTTCTCTTTATACAAAAGTGGGTAATATAGGCTGGAACAAACAAGCAAAGAAATACGGAGCACGTAAAAAAATAAAAGACCAACCTTATTTGTAACTCCTTTTATTTAAAATTTACATTTTAATTTACATTTTAATTTACAATTTAATAAACTTGATTGGTGTATGAAAAACAAAATAGAACTCTCAAATTAAGTTTTACAACGGATAAATATAAAAACTTCACAAACATTAAATGAGTATTAGGAAAGTGTATTGCTTTCCTAATATTCTGGTATAAGAATAGTGGTTAGTAGGCTTTTTAAAAATCAGCTGCATTAATTTAATCCCTAGGTGGAGAATTTATCTTATGGAAAAACTTAATTTGGCGTTCAAAATGTGTATATTTGGAGATTCACATGTTGGTAAATCAACATTGATCAACCGATATGTCACAGCTAAGTTTGATCATGACCTTAAATCGACTTTAGGGGCGTCAATTTTGATGAAATTCATAGAAACGGAAACAAGCCGAATAACACTCCAAATTTGGGATTTTGCCGGTGAGGCCAGGTTTAGCTCCCTTTTACCTAGCTATGCACAAGGATCTTCTGCATCTATTTTTATGTGTGATCTTTCTAATCGCGATAGCATTACTAATATAGATAAATGGCTTTTATCATTTAACGAAGGACTTAACAATCAGGACCCAAAATTTCCCTTAATAGTAGTTGGTGGAAAATTAGACTTAAAAGAAGAACAATCTTTTAGTAAAAATGATATTGAAGCTATACTTACAGTAAGAAAAGAATTTGATTACCTCGAATGCTCTTCAAAAACCGGAGAAAATGTGGATTTGCTATTTCAAACGATTATAGATAAAATGTTGATCTATGCAAACATTCTGCCATCTACAAGATAGAATCCAATCTTAATTTTCCTTTTAGGCTTAAATTAACTTTTTTAGCGGTGAATCTTTTTAATTTTATAAGATGGAAGGGATAAAAATTTGGGAAAATGCCGAATGGACCGTACAGGCGCGCAATATAATTAACGCTCTTAAGGAATTCCCCGTAAACTCGAAAATAATTCTAGTTCTGCGACATTCGCACAGAAATAATCCTACAGAATTTGAAAAGATGCACGAGTTAAAATTAACTCCTCAGGGTCATCAGATCGCTAATCTCTTTGGTCAAAGGTTGCCTCCTTCAAGAACAATTAGATTGTTTCATAGTGTTGTTGAACGCTGTCAAGAGACAGCAGAAGATATTCTGACGGGATTTGAAGGTGTTGGAGGAAAGGGAACTTTAAATGGAACACTAACTCCCCTATTCTATACGGGAACTGCTCCAAAATTCTTTTTAGATGTTTTTAAAAACGAATCCCCCCTTGAATTTATGTATCGTTGGGCTGTTGGTTTCTATTCTCCTGATAAAATAACCCCATTTCAATCATACTGTCAAAATGCGGCAAAAGTTATCTGGAAAGGAATCAACGATGCTCAAAAAAGTGGAATAGATATCCACATCACACACGATATCTTTCTAATCGCGTTAAAATACGGATGGTTTGGGTTACCTCCTGACCAAGAATGGGTTCCATTTTTGGGTGGTGTTGCATTTGTTTTAAACGAAAACGATATAAATTTATTTGATAAAGATCGATTTCTTTCTATTCCTAATCCTCATTGGTGGAATGGTAAAAATTCATCAGGATTATAAAAGCCTAACTTCCTTAGTAAGGAATTAAAGGGTTTAGAACTCAAACCGGCACTTGGTGCAGACTTTCTTCTTCATATAAATCCTTCTTGGAACGTAAGTAAGAATTCGAGTTTTGTCGTCTACTTCTTTAATGGAAAAACCCGATGCTCCACAATTTGGACATTTTCTTTTATTTTGTCTTATACTTGTATCAATAGGAGGAACAGTAGCAATAACTTCTTTTGGTATTTTAATTGTCTCGACTTGAGGGTTGTTAAATTGAGTAGGTTTTGGTAACTGCTGCAATTTCTGGATTTGAGCTTTGAGTTGGAAATTTTCATCTTTTAATAAACTTATTTGAAGTTCACTTTTTTCCAGAAGTGCGAATACTTCTGAAATTTGTGTCTCCAATTGGCGGAGTTCCTCATCGTATTCTGGCGGCGGATCATCTAGATTATTATACATCATTTATTCGTATACCTCGTGTTTTTTCAAGATTGTTTTTCTAAAGCTAAATAAAATTTACGCTAGATTAAAATATATAGTTTATTCATCTACGAAAAAAAATTGTTTATAAACGAGAAATCAAACTATAGAATTATGAAGAAAAAATACCTTTTTCTCATATATTTAATTCTTATCATCGTCGCGATACTAGTAATTTACCTCTCTACATGGACGCAAGTAGTTAAAAATCTAATTGTAATAAATATTATAGTTTTTATAATACGCAAACCTCTAAGCAGCATTACAGCGTTTATAACTAAAAAGCGATCTTACCAAATGATTGTTTCTATTAGTGTTAATATAATCTGGAGCATATTTTTATTCTGGTTTCTGATAGAGTTTGATCCTACACTGTTTTTTGCCATAGTGCCGTTTTTAGTAGTAGCGGTTTCATTAAACTTCAAAATGGTTATTAGTAATATGGTTTCAGGAGCGCTTTTATTATCCTCTGATCAATTTGAAATTGGAGATCTAATCGAGACAAACGAGATTCAAGGAATTGTAAAGGAAATCAATTTAAATTATACTAAAATACGAGAATTTGACGGAGTAGAAATAATAATACCAAACAGCAATGTGTATGGATTTACCACCGTAAAATTTACTCACGATAAATTTAAAATATTTGAACCGTTAACAAGGGAAGAATTTCGCAAAAAACGACATTATAAAGAGTATATTAAACTTATTAATAAGATTCTAACCGCTAAAATAAAAACAACTACTTATGTTAAGAAGATAGAACTCTTGGGGAGTTTAGATCCTACCTTTCTTGATGAGATGTTAATGAATGTCTTTAAAGTGTATGAACCAATATTCGGGATTATGCCCGATTATGCAGTTGACACCACGAGATTTGGACGCGTTCGTATTCTTCTATACGTGAAATCAAGTAACCCTACAATTATTTTGAATTATTTAGATTCCTTTTTAAGGGATATTCTATTTACCTTATACCCTGATAGAATCTATAGAGATTGGGATGAATACAATAAAAGTCTCACAGAAACAAAATTAGAGCGCGAGGGTGATGAAAAATAGCGGCTCTTTTTGATGATATTCTCGGACTCGTTGTTGTGTTGCTAATTGCTTTTTTATTATATCTTTTTAATAAACTTCTCTCAATTTTATTTAATCGTATAGGAAGAATCCCGATAGCAAGGAAAAATAAAATTGTATTTGCTTTTAGAATAATTTCAATTTTAATTTTATTATATTTCATAATCAATGGATTTCCATCCTTCACTACCCTTCCTACGGAGTACACCGCAATAATAACGGGAGCAGTAAGCACAGCGTTAGCATTCATATTCAGCGGAATCTTTTCTAATTTTGTAGCCGGAGTGCTAATATGGATTGTGGATCCTTTCAATATTGGCGATGTAGTTAAAATTAGCGGTCATAAAGGCATAATAAAATCTATAACACTTACAAAAGTAGTTATTGAAACTATGGATCGTATCATTGTCGAAATTTCTAATTCCGATGTTGTATCCTCAATAGTATTAAACTATACAATAAAGCTATCGTCAAGGAAAAAATATATTCATTTTAAAAGACAAACTCGAGCACCTCAAGACATAGGAAACGCGAGATTAGATATCGATGTCTACGACGAAGAGATTAGAAAACAGGAAGAGACGGATATTAAAAACTTCTTTACATCGTTCTCTGAGAACAAGCATAATATAGTACATACCTTTAATTTAAAAATGCGAGTACCTTATACCCACTTCCGCATTATAATTGATAAATTTAACGAGGTTTGCGCGAAATATGCAGATATTTTTGGTATTAGGCCAAGATTTCACGTAATAGAATACAGCAATGATATTACTGTAAAATTCCGAATCTTAACCTTGGATTCTAATAAAATACTAAAATATCAACCCGAATTTGCTAACGATCTCTATAAAGCTATTTTAAGCAAAATAAAGTTATAGTATGGCTAAAACATTTATTTTTCTCGTTTTTTATTTATTTATAAATTTTTATGAAAACGTTCATTAAGAAATATAAATTGTATATAGCGTTATTGTATATAGCAACTCAAAACAACTATTTTAAGAGTGGAAGATAAATGGAAATAAATAACTCAACAAAAATACTCCCGTTAATTGATAAATATCCATTGGTTTACGATGAATTGTATAAACTTTCTTCTAAAGCTAAAAGATTTAAAAATCCAATCGTAAGAAAGACGATAGGAAAAAAAGCAACTCTAGAAATGGTTGCTGTCATATTAGAAGTTACTTTAGAAAGAATTATTTCAACCGTTAAGAGTGCAATTGAAGATAGTGCGGACATACCTCCAGAGAAAGATCGAAAAGAAATGTTGAAAAAGTTATTACTTGACATCCATAAAGGCGTAGATGTTAAAATATTAAAAGCTCAATTTAAAGACGCTGTCGGCGACATAACATCTTATGAAATCGGTCAGTTGGAGCAACAGCTTATAAACGAAGGGCACTTAGATCCGAAAGAGATCACTAAGCTAAGCGATTTACACGTTGAACTATTTAGGGATTCTTTAGATATGAAAGAAGAATACGAAACCATCCCTGGACATCCAATTTATACCTATTTACAAGAAAACTTAGAAATTGCGAATTTAATACGACAAATCAGATCAGCCTCGGAACCCAATAAAGTTGAACTTTTTCGCAAATTAGGGGAAATTGATATACACTATGCTAGAAAAGAGAACCAATTATTTCCAATCCTTGAGAAACACGAAATTTCTGGGCCGCCTCAAGTCATGTGGGCTGTTCACGATGAGATACGCCCTTTGCTAAAAACAACGCAACTTGAAGAAATAGAATTAGCTTTACAAAAAATAGAGGATATGATTTACAAAGAGGAACACATTCTATTTCCCATGACATTGGAATTTTTCACCGAGTCAGATTGGGTAAGTGTTCGTGAAGGCGAAGAGGAAATAGGTTTTGCTTTTGGAGTTACACCTGGCGATCAATGGAGGCCAGTAACTACCGCTGATCTTCATAAACCCCTACCTGCGGAAACAGTAAAAGCCGATGGCACTCTTAGCCTTGACATTGGAAGTTTAACCATAGAACAAATCAATATCATGTTAAAAACTCTACCCGTAGATTTAACTTTTGTAAACGAGAACGATAAGGTAGCGTACTATTCCGATACAGAAGATCGCATCTTTCCAAGGAGTCGGGCAATCATCGGTCGAAGCGTTCAAAAATGCCATCCTCCCAATAGTGTGGATATCGTGGTGGATATTTTGGAGAAGTTTAAATCAGGAGAAAAAAAAGTAGCAGAATTTTGGATTCAAGCAGGGGACGCTTTTATTTTTATTAGATATTTTGCTATGCATGATGACGCTGGAAAATATGTTGGAACGTTAGAAGTTTCTCAAGAACTTTCTCGGTTAAGATCTCTTGAAGGTGAACGGCGTCTTGTTCAATGGGGCGATTAATTTAAATTTGAAATAGATTTATACGTTGGTTCAATCTTTAAAAATTAGTAGTTTCCTTTCCACAATAAGGACATATAGTAGCGCCATATTCAATCAGCTTCTCACAAAATCTACAACTTATTTTTAGACCCCTCCGAGATAAGATGTTTGTTCCTGTAGATAAATCGTTAAGGAATTCCGTTGCTGTGTCTTGGTTTATAATTAAGTAATCTCCATCTATTATGAAATTAAACTGTTTGGCCCACTGAAAAACCTTTTCAGTAAATAGTTTATCGTCCATATCCAAAGCCGTTCTAATCATATCAAGCCTTAGCTTGTTCGAAACTTGTATCATCGATTTAATCCGATCGATTTTTTCTTTTTCCTCTTTCTGTAACCGTGTTTGTTCCGAGGATTTGTATATTTTTGCCTGGTTAATTAACTCAAATAATCTCTTTGTTTTCGATTTATCTTTTGTATACCTCCCGATGTGTTTTTTGAGTGTTACAAATGAGTAATATTTACCGTCTTTAGTTTGAATGATTATGGCTGGACCTGATTTTGAAGTATCGCTTGAAATACTAATAAAATTTAAGATAGATATTTGAGAGATCGATTTTTCAGTAAAAGGTTTGAACGATAGATAATCCTCATTTAGAAAGATTATTCCAGTTAACGCTTCAGATGTAAAAATTCCTTCCTCAGAATCGCTGTTCTTGAGATTCCCGATGGTTTCAAACAGAATGGGGTTTTCTTTTTTAAACGTACTTCGCGTTAGTTCTCTAAATAGATCTTGGGTTGCTTTTTTTGACGTGGTAAGTGAACTTTTCTCTTTTTTGTGTGGATAAAATGTGTAGCTTATTCCTTGGACGCTTATCAATTCTATAGTCGGAAGTTTAAATCGATTCTTTACTGAGAAATTTTGAATGTCGTTTATTCTCAAATGAAATAAGATATTGTCTTTTTCGGATTTAAACAAGAACTCCTTATTGGTTAACGTAATCGTTCCTCTGGACTTTCTTGAAATTAATGCCATGTATGAAGTCTGACCCGAGGTAAAATTTCCATACGATTCGAAAAGGACTACCATTTCACGTTCAATATAGAAATTTAGTCATATATAATTTTACATTATCTTATGATTTAGAAATAAAAATAAAAAAAAGGGGAAAAATCAAAAACTAACAAAAAGTAAAAATCTCCTCCCAGGGGTATTTTATGCGTTTCTATCCTTCTGACATTTCCTTAAATATTTCTTTCTTGTTTACGCGTTCTAAACTAATTACTACATTAATTTTTAATAACGATTTTCTCTATAACTCTGACGTGGGCCCTTCTCCACCACAGTTAGATTAGTTGCTTGAGGTCCCTTGTCACCCTCAGTAACTTCAAATTCTACGATATCTCCTTCGTAAATCGTCTTAAAATCGTCTCCTTCTCCTTGGATAGCTGAGAAGTGGACAAAGATATCGCCAGAACCATCTTCACGAGTTATGAAACCATAGCCTTTACGGCTATCAAACCACAGCAAAACGCGTAGAGTTTACGCTATTTTTTTACGGTTCCTTTCACCATTTCCGATGCACTTTTTTATATATTACTAATTTTTTACAATATTATTCAATTTATTTTTTGAAACATGTAGAGTACACTACGAAATCTGTACTCTTCACCTTTGATGTAACAACCATTAATAATAAATCTTGGTAAATTTTAATATAAGAAAGTAATAGAAATAGGTTTTAATTGATATCTTTACAATTTTATTAATTTATGAAAAAAAGTTTTTAAATCGAGATTAAAAAGTTATATATTATATGAGATTTGATTTAAAATAATAACTCCCTCAACGTAGAATTAAAAATTATCACCAAATCTTAATGGATGAGTTCTTATGACGGATTTGAACGATCTAACCGTTTCTCTATTAGACAAATTAGCAAAGGAAATTGGTATCAAAATTAATAAGAAAGATAAAAAAGTAGATAAAATCTCTAAAATAGAGAGCACCGGTCTAAAAGAATTACATCTTAATCAATTAATACAAAAATATTACAGGGACAAATCCACACCGAAAAAGAGAAGTAAAGATGCGATTTCAGAGTTGAAAGGCAGAGTCAAATTGCTTGAGGATCAGGTCAAATTTTTATTAAAAATTTCAGAAATAAGTGTATCAAAGATATCTGTAATGAAGGAAGATAACCACGATATCTTAACCGTTACAACTGATTTGGCGGAAATCAAGAAATTTATTAAATCTCTTGTATCCCCGGGAGAATCTATAACGATCGATGAGTTAATTGAAATAAATGAAATTCAAAAAATACCTTTAATTACTTTAAAGCATTCAATTTACGATCTCATTGACGAAAATGTGTTTGACGTAGCGGAAGGCAACTCAAGGCAAAAAATTGGGGGCAAAATCGGAGTATTGGTAAGAAAGTAATTAATTATAACGATTAGATTAAAAAATATTAAAAATTTATATTCTACTTAAACTGGCTTTTATTATGAGTGAAGATAAGGATATAAGATTATTAAAAGAAAGAAGAAGCATAAGAAGCTATGATTCCCGGCCCATAGATGACGAAATTCTTACTAAGATACTTGATACTGCTCGTTGGTGTTGGAGTGCAGTAAATCGACAACCTTGGAAGTTCTATGTAATCCGAAATAAAGAACTTATTTCGAAAGTGGCTAAAGAATGCACAACAGGCCCTTTTGCAGCTGAAGCGTCCGTATTAGTAGCACTTGTCGGTGATGTCGATACCCAACCAAATTGGTATATACAAGATTTAAGTTTTGTTTCACTGCAATTAGCTTTAGCTGCTTGGACTTTTGGGATTGGAACTTGCTTTATTGGAAACATTAATAGAGAAAAAGTAAAAGAACTCTTAAGCCTTAAAGAAAAAGATTATCTGCTAACCGTTCTTCCATTAGGATATCCTTATGGGGGGATTCCTCAATCAAGGCCTCGAAAATCTTTAGATGAAATTGTAGAATATCTCGATTAATCGCTCGTGTGATCTTAAAATAATGATAGTTTAATTATTATAATATTTTTTTATTTATGTAAAAATTGCACCTTATTTTTTATAATATAAAAAGATTTTTTTATTAGACATTTCATAAAAAGTGAAAATATATGGATTTAACTAAAGATCAAATAGAAAGATATTCCCGTCAAATAGTGTTAAAAGAAGTTGGGGGGATAGGACAGAAGAAGCTACTGAGATCGAAGATTTCGCTAATAGGATTGGGTGCGCTCGGGTCGTCAGCTGCTTACTACTTGGCTGCTGCGGGCGTTGGAACTTTACAAATTATTGACTTTGACACAGTTGAAATATCAAATTTGCATAGACAAATTCTTCATTTTACAGAAGATATTAGTAGAAAAAAGACTACAAGTGCAGCAAGCAAGCTAAACTCGTTAAATCCAGAATGTAATATTGAGATAATTAACGATAGAATTACTCCTCAAAATTCAAAAGATTTGCTTAGAAGCTCAGATTTTGTTATTGAGGGTTCGGATAACATTCCAACTAA
>Ga0209991_10000441_pt1 | contig 18444 bp, 26 predicted proteins | sample ChitaG_FD_183167 | JGI IMG/M metagenome (GOLD analysis project Ga0209991, IMG submission 183167) | Deep subsurface microbial communities from South Pacific Ocean to uncover new lineages of life (NeLLi) - Chile_00310 metaG (SPAdes)... | ecosystem: Environmental > Aquatic > Marine > Oceanic >... | reverse complement strand
TCTAGCAAGTTGCCTGAAGACGCTCCCCGCGCAGACATAGCGAAGTTTGAATTTTCTCACCAGCGCCCGTGCGGCAGTCGTCTTGCCCGTCCCGTGCAAGCCGCTTATGGCAATGATCGCCATTCGCTCACGCTCGAGCAGCTTCTTTAATCGCTTGGCGCACACAGGCCGGGCAGAGATAACCACCATAAGGGCGATTTGGCATGCGGGAGCTGTGGGGCATGGATCGCAGCTCGCTTGGCCTAGCTCGGGGAACGCCCCCCAGCGGGCGCCCACAGGAAGCGCATCTCGCTACCCCCGCCCGCTCCTCCTTATAGCGCACGATGGTCCGCCCTCCGGGCGTGCGGACAGAACGCTTTTTATAGCTCCTTGAGCGGTACCTTCGCGCCGGCATGCTACTCACGGATAAGCAATTTCCGCCAGATTTGGGAGAACCCGAAGTAGGTTAGGAGATACCAGCTCAGGAAGCCGCAGGAAGCCCATTTGCCGAAGAAGGGGAGGTCTAGGCGGAAGGGGAGCCAAGCCACGACCCATCCCGAGTACATGCCAGATAGGACGAACCAGAAGATGAAGTAGGGCACGATATAGAAAAGCATAGGCTTGAAATTTTCCTTCATCATCTGTCCTTGGAGTGCCATAATCCGCTTTTGATCCTGCTGGACCTTGTACAGGCGCTTCATGTCCTGCTTGCTCCGGGCATCGCGGAGCTCATGCTGAAATGCGGACATCTCAGCCTTGATTTGTTTCAACCGCTCCCAGTTCACGACACGTCGAGATATGAGGGTGACGATAAGGGCAACGGATATTCCAATCCCTAGGATGAAGAATAAAGCATGCTCGAAGTTGAAAGGCAGCCCGACCCCGAGCTCGCTCGCCATTAGCGAGACGTCCGAGCGCAAATCCCGAATATTTTCCTCGGTCGCTGATTGCTGCAGAGAACTGAAAGCTTGGGTTATTCGGTTGTTTGTTTCCAGGAGTTCCGGACGATTGTTAAAATTTTCGTTCTCGACGAGGTTACTGTAAAGTGTTTGGGCTTCAATCAAACCTCCCGACGCACTCCCCCCATGCCTGAGGGCTACGATGGAGCTGTCTATTCTCTGCAGCAGTCTCTTGTACGTTTCCTGCTCATTTCCCGCCTCCTCTGCACTAGCGATCGTCACGGAGCTCGCGAGCAGGAGGACGGCGATCAGGGAGTAGATGAGTATACGGTGCATGATTTCACCTCAGGGCCTCAACCATTTCCTTTATGGTTTCACTGAGTTTCCTATCCTTATTATTAATTATCCTCACCGTTGCGCCCGTGAGCGCCGCGTATGCCGTTGCAGTGGCACGGTTGAGTTGCTGGTGCTCCACGACCTCGTTCAGGATCTCTTTGTCCCGCTTCCTCGCGGTATCCTTTGTCCGCCGCCCCGCCACCTCTTCTGGAGACGCTTCAATTATCACGATTGATTCGGGCTTGAGCTCCTCGAGCACCCAGCGAGGAAGACCTGGGTAATATCCTTCGGGTTTCTTGACGAGACAGTGGGTATCGACTAGTACAGGCTTTCGCTTGGCCACGCGGGCGATTTGTTTTCCCGCTTCGCGTTGGACCTCTCGGTAAGGGCCTACAGGGAACTTCCGCATCTCGTCGCGGTGAGTTATGCCCTCCCGTTTCAGAAGCTCGAGCATGACATCGCCGTAGATTATCAATTCGTATTCAACACCTTTTGTCTTGAGCTGCTTTAGCGCCCCTTCGATGACGGTGCTCTTTCCAACTCCTGGCACGCCAGTTACGATGATCACTTTATTCACTAAAGAACCTCCTCACCGCCGGGAACATCTCCGCCATGCGCTCCTTCGCTATCTCTTGGTAAAGGCTATACATAATGCTCACGGTAAGCAAGATCCCAGTGCCGCTGCCTAAAGCCCCCATGAAATCAGCGCCTGCGGAGAGTGCACCAACGGTTGCGCCGCCGAGCAACGTTGCTCCTGTGATGTAGCGACTGAGCACGCGTTCCATCACCCTAATATCGCGGCGGAACCCCGGGATAAGCATGCCCGAGCGATCGAGCTGCTCTGCCACATTACGGGGCCCCATCCCTGTCATGTTTACCCATAGCGAGGCGAAGCCCATACATAACAGGACCAAGACCACGAAGTAGATCCCCGCTCGGAACGGATCAGCCGCGACGGCGAAGATGCCGTTCGGGGTGCTGAGAAAATCAGAAACACTTTGTAACGGAGAGAAGAACATCCCTAATATCCTGATGTTCGCGAATACCACCATCGCGAGGATCACCGGGATGACTGAGGCGTACATAAACTTGATTGGGTAGCGCCCGCGGATGCCACCGAAGCGGCCATAAGCAAGGGGTATCTCGATGCGCATACTTTCGATGTAGACAACTATGAAAAAGACCAAAATCGTCGCGATTACACCCATCATGTTCGGTAAAGGCCATGGTCTGGTGAACGCGTCGGAGATGTTGCCTCCCACTATTAAGGTTTTGATCAAGTTTGGAACGGCGCCTGGAAGCGCACCGCCCGTCTCAGCCGTGGCTATCGGGTTGAACGCCTGCGCGAAAATGGTCATCGACACGCCGGCCACGATGAAGAGGCTAATCCCACTCCCGAACCCGTATTTCGAGACCACTTCGTCGAGGAAGATCACGATGATCACCGCTATCGCGAGCTGGACGACGATGAAGATGCCTGCGCTTGAGCCAAAGGCGACCCCGTATGTCCCCGCAATCACGAGCATCGATGCTTGAAAGATGCCCATGACTATAGCCCCAATTTTCTGGACGCCGGTGAAGAGGACGCGGTCCTCGGACTTGCCCAGATTAAGTCCGAGTATCTTGCTTCCGACTAGCAATTGCATAATGATGCCAGCGGTGACGATAGGCCCGATGCCAAGCTCCATCAAGCTCCCCCCGTGGCTGGCGAGTATGAAACGCAGCTGTCCAAAGAAAGGGACCCCCCCAGCCCCAGGGGCCATTCCGTAGATCGGGACTTGGGTCAGCACGAAGAAGGCGAGGAGGGCTATTCCCGTCCACATGAACTTTTCCTTGAATGAAACGTGCCGCTTTGGAACTGCTACCTCGGGGAGTTTTCGTACTATGGGCTCGAGTGCATAAAGTTTGGACCGCGGCTTCTCAGGCTGTTCCATCGCCTTCACCCTGCGATTGCCTTTCCGCCCGCTTCCTCGAGTTTCCGTTTTGCAGATTCCACAAATTCCTTCGCGATGACCTCGAGGGGATGGGTGACGCGCCCCCCGCCGAGCACTCGCTCAAAACCGAGCTTCTTAACATCAACCACGATTCGCTCCTCCTCGCGTTTGGCGATGCCCTGCTGCAGGAGTTCGTCGAGGCGCTCGTCGAGTTCGCCGACGTTGATTGCGCTGATTTCCCTCCTCGCTGCGAGCGGGCGCGTGAACCCATGTTTTCCAAAATGCTTGGGCATGTACTTGAGCAGGTAGGACCACTTCTGTTTGTGGCCGCCGCTGAGCCCTCTGCCGCCCTTCTCCCCAGCTCCCCGTCCACGTTTCGAGCAGCCCCTTCCGTAAGTTCTTGTGCCTCGTTGTTTTCGCACCTTTCGCCGCCGTCGTACCACCATTCACAACACCTAGATCATTCTGATGACGAACTCGTTGATCTGCTCGCCGCGGTAGCCCAGATCGCCAAAGTCTTTAAATGGACGTTTGGTTGCTTTATACCCCTTCCGTGGCGGGTGGAGCCTGAAAACTTTCTTCAATCCAGGGAGCGTTCCGAACTCGGCCTCGCCCGAATGTACTGCGGCGGCGAACTCGCTTAACGATTGAAACGGGGTTTGGGATTTAATGAATTCGTCAGTCAAATGCTTGTCACCGGTTAGCCTTCCGCGTTTCCGAATGAGTTTCTCTAATACCTTCTGCTCAACCTCCCCCCACGTAAGCATGTCCTTCGCTTTCTGCAGCATCCCGCGGAAAGTGGGGGTATCATCTATCACGACGCAGTGGTTGGTGCGCGTTAGGCCCAGCATCCGCATCGTCTCCCTCACACCGCGCCGCACGTTCACGCTACCGCGCACCCTAATTACCGCTAATTTAGCCACTCTCTTCACCGACCTTTCCGATGAGGACGTGCTCCTTATAGGGCTTCCGAATGGCTACCCTCGTGGTCTGCTTGAGGGCGTCGAAGGTAGCGAGGGCGAAGTTGAGCGTCGTGCGCGTCTGCCCACGCGAATGAAGCCAAGCGTCCTTGATTCCGGCCATTCGAAGAATTGTCTTCGGGACCTCGGCAGCTGCCAACCCAAGTCCGCGCGGCGCTGGTTTTATCGTCATGTGGACGCTGCCGCTTCTCCCAGTAACCTCGAACGGAATCGAGTGAGGTCGTCCACAGGCACACTCCCAGCTCCCGCAGCCTCGAGCGATCTCTACGACGTTTAGCTTCGCCGCGGTAATGGCCTTTCGTATGGATGGACCGATCTCGCGCGTGCTTGCGTACCCAACTCCGACGATTCCATCTCGATTCCCGACCGCTGTAACCACACGATATTTAATTCGACGTCCTGATTTGTGCATCCGCTGGACTAAGCTTACCCCCAAGATATCCTCCTCAGTATTTGGCACGAGGGCATCTACGATCTCAGGCTCTTTGATCGGCCTTCCTTGGCGCAGAATCTGAGATATTTTGGTTACCTGCTTTTCCTTTACCGTTCGCCCCATGCTCGTCCGAGGCTGCCATAGATTGATGTCGAATTCCTCTCGCATTGGTTTCCTTCGCTTCCCTCGTGTCCTTCGTGCCCTTCCCATTTTACTCACCGAACTGCGCAACTATTACTTGCCTGATTTCGTTAAAGTGCTGTGGTAGCTGCTCTGGCATTAGTCCCCGCCGGATGTAGGCGGAGAATCGCGCGTGATATGCTTTTTTATCCTCATCCTTTAGTTTCGCGGCGTACTGGGCGATGTGCTCCCCACGTATCCGCTCATCGCTTGGTAAAACCTTTTCACCGTGGGGAATTTGTAGACCGGCGTCGAGCGCTCCCTTAAGTACGGCGAAAACTTTAGCTTGGTAAGTTGGGTTGTACTTCCCGAGATCCAAAGTGCATTCCTTCGTCCCGGCCTTCAGCGCGCGGTATCCGCAGAGCAGCCCCACGAGATAGGCCGCAGGGGTATTTGCAGTATATCCTTTCCACCCGAGTTTCTCGAGCTCCTTCGAGTGCGCCGAGGCAAGGGTGAGGTCTCCACTGGGGGTGGCACGCACGGATTGGGCGATGACATGCTTTAGCGAGATTCTCGTCACCAGCCGCGGTCTGCCCGAGCGTATGAGCCTGAGCCTATGCCTATAGTCGGTCTTTCCCCCTCGCTTGCGCCTGAACTGAACCTTCCAGCGCGGTCCGATCTTAGCCATCTTCATCCCTTCAGAAGTCCTCGCTCCCTGAGGTGGGTTTCGAGATGAGCCCTGCTCTTGAAAGCCCCACCCTTCACCATCCGATAGAGTCTGCGATACTCGTGCGGATTGATTGTTCCCTCTCGCTTGAGTTCGCGTAGCCTCGCGCGCAACGGCCGCACGGTTCTGATCCACCTCGCCTTTTTCGGTTGTCTAGCCTTTCGCGTGCCCTTCCTGCTCCCAACGCCCCGCCGCCTGCCACGCTTGCGTTTGGCGGCCCGCCGCCTGAACCTTCCTCGGCTTATCCCCCGCTCTGGTTTTGCCTTGATCGCGCCCTGTCGGATCAAGCGTCTTACATCTTCACGTGAGATCGCGGCAGAAACATCGGTAGCTCGGGCGGGGTCGACCCAAACCCGGTTGATGCCCACGCTGAGGATATTAGCTGCTAGTCTGCGTTGTGTGCTTAACTCCACGTTTTTCGCCTCCGGGATTTAGTACCTTGATACCGAGTTCCTTGGCTCGAGCGAGGATATGTTCCCGCTTTCGCCCCCCAACGCCTGAGGCTATCCGAATCGCTTGCTTGCCCGCGTCGAGTCCTTCGAAGTCGCGGGGGCTGTGTACCAAAAGTTCGATGAGTCCAGAGGGATGAATCCCCCGAACGCTTCTCGGTGATCGATAGCCGACCGATACTACCGCAGATTTACCCCTTATGCCCAGGCGCATCTTGCTGTCTTTACCTCTGGGCTTGCGCCATTTTTCGCCAAGCTTTGCGAACCTAAACCATTCCTGACGCCTGAATTTTGGCGCGCGTTTTTTTCTCGTCATTTTCATGCCTTCTCCACAGTGTAACAACCATCTTGGAAGACGCGTGGGTCGCGGTGCCTGATAAAGGTCGCCTGCTCGATGTTAAATGCTGTCTGCCCAACTTCGTTCCTGTTGATGCCTTGGACGATTATTTCATCCTCCTTTACTTCCACGCCCACATCACCGACGATTTTGGCCACGCGAGGTGCCCGTTCACCGAGAAAGTTTTGGATCAGGACGCGCTTGCCCTCGACTTTTATCGTGATTGGAAAGTGTGAGTAAACCACACGAAGTTTGTAGGTGAAACCCGTAGTGACACCCTTGAACATGTTGGCCAGACAGGCCCGGATCATGCCAACCGCAGCTCGATGCTTTCGACGCTGGAATAGGGCTTCGACCAAAATTTTTTGCCCCTCCGTTTTCAGCTCGACTCCGGGAATATCGAATTTATATGCGAGCTTACCCTTCGGTCCACTAGCTTCAATCATTTTGCCCGAGAGTTTGACCTCTACGCCTTCGGGCACTTCTACCTCTTCTCTGATTTTTGCTGCCATTTTGGACACCATTACTATTCAGCGTTCCCTTGGTCTTTCATAACATTTTAGGTCACTTGACTTTAAGGTTTAGAACGTAAAGGTTTTTGATAGATTAGCTAGTAAACGTACGCCAAGAGTCGCCCGCCCAAACTCTGCTCTTCAGCCTGTCGGTGAGATATTACTCCTCGCTGGGTAGAGACCAAGAGCAAGCCGAACCCGGCCGCGGGCAGGTACCGCTTCTCCCAGGACTCGTAACCGTCGCGCTTCACGGCATATCGGGGCTTTATCACCCCGCACCCGTTGATTTTACCCTGTAGCGCGACCCTGAACTTCCCCCCGCGGCCATCATCGATGAACTCAAACTCACCTATGAAACCTTCCTGTTGCATGATGCGCAACACCTCGCCGATCAACTTCGATGCGGGGGCAACCACCGCTTCACGCTTTCGAGCACGCTCATAGTTTTCAATTTTTGAAAGCGCGTTCGCTAGAGGGTCTAACAGCATCTGCTCACCCATATTTTTTGAATCCCATCTTTGGCGCCAGTTCGCGGAAGCAGCGTCGACACAAGGAGAGCCCGTAGCACTGATAGACGTGCCCGTACCGGTTACACCGGATGCACTTGTGGGCTCCCTTGCCGAACTTCCGCTTTGGCATCAAACCACCTGAACTCCAAATTTTTCGGTGATGAAATTTATCGCTTCCTCTTTGGTAACCCGATGGCTTTTCGGTATCGCTTTGGGTTGGCGTCGCCTGCGCCTAATCCGATACCCGGGCCGGCGGAGCGTCGTGCATACATCCATCCCGAAGAGGCCTATCTCGGGATCGTAGGAGACCCCCGGGATATCGATGTGTTCCTTGATGCCGAAAGCGAAGTTGCCCCCGTCGTCGAAACAATCTTTGTTGAGGCGGCGCTCGACTGCATCAAACAACCGCTTCAGTGATTTTACCGCCTCCTCGTCGCGCAGCGTGACCTTACAGCCCACGGATTCGCCCTGCTTTATATCCCACTCCCTTATCGTCCGTTTCACCTGCGTTCGTGTTGGTTTTCGCCCCGTGATACCCTTCAGCACTCGCTCGGCCTTCGCGAGCTTGTCGCCGCCCTCGCCGATTCCCATATTGAGGGTAACTTTCTCAATCTTGATTTCACGCATCGGGTTCATGCCGTCGCCTCCTGTAGCGAGAGGGCTGGCTTTTCCTTTCCGACGACGAATACGTAATGTTCGGGAGCTTGGAAAGTTTCGCCGCCGGCCTCGAGGGTCACGATGTTTGGCTGCGCACCCTCGATCAGCTTGACATCGGTTATGGTGCCAACCCTGCCCACGTTTTTCCCACCCGTGATCAATGCCGTGGCCCCCTTCTCGAACGGAAATCGCTCGAGTACCTTGAGCTCGGGCAAGGCAAGCTTTACTCCATCACCCGGCTTGAATTCACCAAAATCGCCGACGAGCGTCTTGCCGTCATGAAAGGAGAGCTGAACCCGCTTGCCCCGCACGATGTCCTTGCGCATGAGCTTGCAAAGTTTCGAAGATGTTTCGGCTTGATCTATTCCGCGGAGGGTCAAACGCCCCCGGTGGTCTAAGAGCACGCGATAGTTTCGGTTCAAGGCCGGCAGTTGCACAACATCCATCAGGCCAGCTGGGAATTTGGGGCTTCGTCTCACCCTACCGTCCACAAGCACTTGCCCTCCCGCGAGAATTCTGTCTGCTTCTCGAGCGGTTCGGGCGAGCGAGAGATAGTCCCTCAGGAGCAGCCGGAGCGGCAGGGCGCCCTCGCGAGGATGGGGTCCTGGTGCGGGCTTCACCATCCAAGGGAGTGACTTGCGCGGAAGCTTCAGTGCCCGCGGCGCCGCGTAGCGTTTCAGATGCCTACTTTGTCCTTTCTTTGCCACCTTTTGACCTCCTCTCGAGCACCCTGTTGCGTTCCTTATCCAAGGCGAGCTTTATCAGCATGACGTTTGAGGGCACGGCTGGCACGGGGACCTGAGTTCCATCGGCTTTCGTCGTCGTCGCTCCTTGAACTTGGATGCGACGACGCTTGGTGTCAACCTCGAGCACGTCGCCCTCGAGCCTCTTAAAGTCGCCACGCATTATCCGCACCCTATCCCCCTTCCGCACGGGCAGGGAACGCGTTCGGTACTTTCCCCGAAGCTCGCGGCTCAGGGGTGCAGAAAGGAATCTGTGCTTCCGGTGCAAGGGCGCGGCATAGAGCGCCAAGTGCTGTTTTCTGGGTTGTTTGCTAACCATTTTTTACACCACGGTGGATGCTAACCCAGCGACTCTCGGCCACCGCTCGGCAGCCTCGCGGGCCATGGGACCCTTTATCTCTGATCCGCGGGGGGCCCCCTCGGGGGTTATCAGGGCGGCCGCGTTGTCATCAAATTTTATGCGCATGCCATCGGTGCGACGGTACTCCTTGCGCTGTCGGATAACGATTGCGCGGACGATCTGCTTTCGAAACTCGGGTGTGCCCTTTTTTACTGAGGCGACGATATGATCGCCCACACCGGCCTTGGGCATGCGCCTGCGCCTGCCATGGTAACCGGTGACGCTCACAATCTGCAGCTCCTTGGCCCCCGTGTTGTCGGCGCATACGAGGCGCGCCCCAACCGGTAGTGCCCGTGTGGGCGACACCGCGGTCACACCTATCAAGATGCCCATACCTTTCTTTCCCATGCTAAGCCCCCAGCTTCTGCGCTACGACAGACCATTTGCTCTTGCTCAAACTATCGGTCAAGTTATCCCACCTTCCCTATTGGGGGGTATCGATATTTAATTAAGGTTTCGAACGGTTCTGCAGGGTGGCCAAGGCAAGCAACATTTCAGCCTTGGGACATCAAGTCAGAATCAAGCATGCTATATCCATAACATTTGTTCTAGTAGGTCCTGTTGTCAAGAGGTCCCCAATCCCTTTAAAGAAGCTGTGAGAGTCATTTCGCTCGAGATGAAGCACGGGATCGAGTTTAAGGTGCCTCGCCCTTTCAAGGGTGGAGCTATCCGCGACAGCTCCGGCAGCATCGGTAGGGCCGTCTATGCCGTCCGTACTGAAGGAGGCTACGGTCGCGTTTCCCAAGCCCGATATCCCGATTGCGGCACTGAGCACGAGCTCCTGATTGCGCCCGCCTATACCCTCTCCTTTTACCGTCACCGTCGTCTCCCCTCCGGAAATTAAGAGCGCGGGTCTTGATACAGGCTTGCTTGTATCCATCACACCTTTCGCAATTGTGGCAAGATGTGCGCCGACCTCCCTCGCTTCGCCCTGCATAATTTTCGTGATTGTCGAAACGTTAAAGCCATGTGATTTCCCGACCTCTATAGCTGCTCTGACCGCGTCTGCATTACTCGCTATAATTTCGTAGATTGTGTTCTGAAAATATTTCTCCCCGGGTTTTGGTGTTTCGGGCACCTTTTCTTCTGCTCCCTTTTTTAAGTGGTTTAAAATGTTTTTTGGCAACTTTTCAATTAGCCCATATTTTTCGATCACCGCTAGTGCGTCCGAAAAGGTCATCGGATCAGGATAGGTCGGCCCGCTTGCGATGGTGTCCAACCTATCCCCGACCACATCCGAGATGAGCAGGGTGATGACTCTCGCGGGATGGGCTGCTTTGGCCAGCTGGCCGCCCTTTATCCTAGAGAGGTGTTTCCTGACGGCATTCACCTCTTGGATCATCGCTCCGCTTTTGAGGAGCAATTGGGTCGTCTCCCGCAATTCATCGAGAGAAATCCCCTCCGCAGGGAGAGTGATAAGGGCCGAGCCGCCCCCGCTCAAGAGACACACGACGAGGTCTTGAGGCTCGAGGCCACTAACGAGATTGATCATCTCCTCAGCGCCCTTTACTCCCGCTCCAGTCGGGAGGGGGTGCCCAGCTTCGACGAGCTTGATCTTTCTCGTTCGATATACTGATGCCATGCCTTCGGGGACGTTGACCACGCCGTTCGTGACCCTGTCTCCAAATATCTCCTCAAGCACCTCAGCCATGTTCCCGCTCGCTTTCCCGCCTCCCACCACAATGATCTTTCCAACCTCTGAAAGGTCAAGCTCGTAAGTTCCAATTTTCAAGCGTTCCCCATCGATTCTCATCCGACTTCGCATTTTGGAAGAGGGATCGGCGGATTCGATCGCCTTGTTTACAAGCTCGATGAGGATTTGCCTCGCTCGGCGAAGTTCAGAGGTTTTGGCGTTGTCGAGCAATTGCTTCTCGTTTTTAATCGACATCTGCTCACATTTGCAATATTGGGGCCAAGTTAAATAGAAATGAGGTGCTGTATAATAAGAAATTTCTTGAACGAACAGATTTTCTTACTACTTCGGTTGAATCCCTAACTTTGGTTTCTTGAAAATTTTTTCATCCATGACTTTGAGTTCGCTCGCGACGGTTGGAGAAAAATCCATTTGACTGAGGATATCCCTTTCCAAATCGACTCCAGGCGCGATTTCTTCTAATACGAGGCCGTTTTTACCGAGCCTGAAAACGGCCCTCTCGGTGATGTATAAAACTTCTTGTCCGAGCTTCCTCGCGTACTCGCCGCTGAACGTGATATGCTCTACGTTTTTCACAAATTTCTTGATCGACCCCTCTTGCAAAATTTTCAATCTCCCACCATCGACTTGTACTTTGAGGCCCTTCGCGGTCAAGGTCCCACAAAAGACGACTTTTTTGGCATTCTGAGCGATATCGATAAAACCCCCACAACCTGCGAACCTCCCACCAAATTTGCTCACGTTGATGTTTCCCGTTTCGTCGGCTTGAGCCATACCTAAAAAAGTTAAATCCAATCCTCCCCCCTGATAGAAATCGAATTGATATGGTTGATCGATAATAGCTTGGTAATTTATTCCAACCCCGAAATCCAAACCTGAAAGGGGAACGCCCCCCGTCACACCCGATTCAACCGTCAATGTGAATTTCTCGTAGATATTTTCCTCCATTGCGACGTTAGCGACTTCCGAAGACATCCCGATACCGAGGTTTATGATATTTCCCGCTTTTACTTCCATAGCTGCCCTTCTCCCAATGACTTTTCTTTCGTTAAGTGGCCTAGGTTCAACCTTGGATAGGGGAAGTATCGTTTCACCACTGATTGCAGGATTATAAGATTCATGAACGGTTTGCCAGCTGTACTCGGGTTTCGTAGCTACTACAACGTAGTCCACGAGGATACCTGGAATTTTAACTCTCCTACTTGGTAAAGATCCTTTGGTAACCTTTTCGACTTGGACGACTACGGTCCCCCCGCAATTTTTAGTCGCTTGAGCTATGGATAGATTTTCGAGGGTTACCCCCTCCTTTTCCATCGATATGCTGCCCTTTTCGTCCGCAGTTGTTCCGCGGATTAAAGCAAAATCTACCGGTAAAGTTTTGTAAAGTAAGTATTCTTTGCCGTCAACCTCAATCAGTTTTACCAGGTCTTCTTCTTTCTTGGTGATATCATTCACTTTACCACCGTCAACTCTGGGATCCACAAACGTGTACAAACCTGTGTGCGTTATTAGATATGGCTTCTTGGCGGCGATATCCCTAAATAACTGCGAAATCACACCTTGCGGAAAACAATAGGCGATAACTTTGTTATTCATTATCAGTTCACTTATCAACGGAGCCTTTCCAGAATGAGTAAATATCAATTTTTTAATAAGATGTTCAATACCCAGAAGATCGAACCCCACTTCTTTGCCCCCAGATTGGCCTGCGGGCGTAACGATTGTCAAATCTCTCGGTTTGCCCGTTTTGAGAAATCTGTTCCTCAATGCGTGAAGGAGTTCAAATGGGAGATTAGTCGTTGTGAAACCGCCAGTTGCAACTGTATCTCCATTCTTTATGTGATTAATTGCTTCCTCAGCCGTCGCTACCTTCATCTTCGACCCCGAATCTTACCTTTTTGCTATTTTTCTAAACGTATTCTCCGGCACTTATGTTTATCAACTGTCCGGTTATGTAACTCCCTTCGGTCGCCAAAAACGCTACCAACTTCGCGACTTCCTCCGGTTCCCCTCGCCTACCAAGCGGAATTTTTGATAACCTATCACGGAGCATGCCCTGGGGCATGGCATCGGTCATCCTAGTTTTTATGCAACCAGGTAATACTGCATTGCAAAGTACGTTGTACTGCGCATACTCCAGCGCGACCGTCTTTGTAAGTGAATTTACTCCTCCTTTCGCCGCCGCATAGTTTGCCTGCCCCGTGGCTCCATCGATAGCGCTCATGGAGCTTACGTTTACTATATTTCCCCCGCCCTGCTGGATCATGTAAGGCAGCACTGCCCTAGTGCAGTTATAAGTTCCAGTCAGATCTACATCGATGACCCTTTGCCACTGCTCTGGAGCCATGTTGACGAGAAGCTTATCTATGTTCATGCCGGCATTATTCACCAAAACGTCCACTCTGCCCAACTTCTCCACGATTTCCTTCACCATCTTCTCGACTTCCTCGTATTTTGAAACATCGCCCTTGATGAAGATTGCCTCCCTACCGCCTTTTTTGATTTCCTCCATAGCTTTCACTCCTTCATCCGGCAAGTCGTGAAAGGCATTCATCACGATGTTAAAACCTCTTTTGGCCAACTCCAAAGCTATCGCTTTGCCTATCCCCCTGCTAGCACCCGTAATTAACGCGACTTTGCTGACCTCCTTTTTCTCCTTTATCTCAGGAACGAAGAAGTTGAATTCCCCATAGTCTGTTACCCTTTTCTCGATTCTCCCCTCCATCCCTACCTTCAAAATGTTGTAGTGCTCATCCTCTATCCTGACCAACTGACGTTTTCCTTTCTCGTCTTCAACGATTCCGGATTTCGTGGACTTTTTATAAGGAGGTGTTGGGACAGTCACATCCGTATAACTGATTAATTTTACCTTCATCTTTACCTCTCCAATATCGAAACTATCGCAACGGAACCGGTCCCGCCGTGTCCTTCGATTATGGCGGTTTTTCGATCTGGAACCTGTCTCTTACCGGCTTCCCCTCGGAGTTGCAAGAACATTTCCACCATGGTTCCCACGTGTGTCGCACCCACGGGATGTCCTTTGGCCTTGAGCCCGCCACTCACATTCACGGGGAGAGACCCGTCGAACATGACCACGCCCTCCCTGACCAATTTGGCGCCTTCACCTTTCTTGGCAAGACCCAGCGCTTCGTAACACATGGGCTCAACTGGAGTGAAAGCATCGTGAACTTCTACGATATCTACATCTTTCGGACTCTTCCCCGCTTCTTTGTAAGCCTGATCCGCTGCTCTTTTCGAGCAAAGTAAAAACGTTGGATCCTCCCTCTCGATTGCCAACAGGTAATCGTGGGCCACACCCATTCCTTTGATAAAGACCGGCGTGTCAGTATACTTCTTCGGATCGGCGCTCAGCAAGACAGAAGCGGCGCCATCACTGATCGTGGAGCAATGGAACAATCTGATCGGATCAGCGATCATTCTCGAGTTCATCACTCCCTCTTTCGTGATATCTTTGTGGAAATGAGCCCACGGGTTTCTGAATGCATTTTTATGGTTTTTAACCGAGATATCCGCCCAGTCATCTTCCGTGACGTCATACTTGTTGGCGTACAGTCTTATCAGCAAGGCGTATGCGCCGGGTTGGGTTATTCCGTATTTTCGCTCCTCGGGAGAGGACCCGTGAGTCAAAAATTCTGTGATTCTGTCGGTTCCGAACTTGTTCATCTTCTCAAAGCCCACGACAAGAACGTTCTTCGCCTCCCCACTCTCGATCATATTCTTAGCTCGATAGATCGCTATGCTCCCGCTCACGCAGGCCGATTCAACTTTGAAACCATAGGCGTCGGGGTTTCCCAAATATTCCCATGCCAAAGTTCCAGTTTGGTGTTGTTCGGAAAAGGCATTGTCTACACAACTCACGATGACACAGTCTATCTCTTTGGGAGAAATGCCTTTCTCAACGTTTTTCAAACAGCCGTCCATCGCCTCCTTGATGAGATCTGGAGTATCTTGTTCTAACACGCCAAATTTCGTGTGTCCGTAAGAGACAATTCCCACTACCATTCGATCGCCTTCATAAACGTTGAGGACTGGTTATAAATAATTTCCTAATTCAGTTACAAGTTGGTCCATGTCTTTGGTAATAGTCGTCTCTCCTACGTATGTTCAGAGATGCTCTCGCTAGGCCCCCAGCTTCTGCACGACGACGAACGATTTGGTCTTGCTCAGCCGCCGGCACTCCATAACTTTCACCATATCCCCAGTGCGAGCGGCGATGCAGGGTGGGTTGTGGGCGTGGAGCTTGGAAGTGCGACGCTCATATCGCTCGTATTTAGGAATCACATGCATGCGCTCCATCTCGATCGTGACCGCGCGCGACATCTTATCGCTCACCACGACACCTTCGAAGGTTCTGCCTCGCACTGAGAGCGTGCCGTGGAAGGGGCACTTTGGATCGGAACATCGCTCCTTCGGGGGTTTAATTCCCATGCCTACCATAGATTTACCTCCTCTGTTTCACCCGCTCCTCGGGCCGCCTGACGAGCTTCGCTCCTTCAATTTCGACCTCCTCGCCACCGGGAAGGGTGAACATGAATTTAGAGCTCCCCTTAGGTACAATCTTGGTTCCCTCAGCCTGCTCGATCACCAGCATGTCGCGCGTCTCGTCGATGATGGTGCCGCAGATGCCGAGCAGCGTGGGATCCGAGCTATTCTCGACCCTGGCTTTGAGCCCAATGAGCTCATGCCGCATTAAGTTTTGCTTGGTTATCGGCACATGCTCCACCTATCTCATGTCGATCATCTCGGGGGAGAAACCCATCCCCACGAGCACTTCTCTTACACGGGCTCTGTGTTTGCCTTGAAGCTCGATGCGGCCCCCTTTCGAGGTCCCGCCACACGCGAGCTTCGACTTCAAGCTCTTCGTCAGTTCCTTGATGTCGAGTTGTTTCTCGTCTATACCCTCAACGATGGTCATGATTTTGCCGTATTTTCGTTTTATCGAATATATGTTGATTCGCTGCTGTTCACGGGCGATTTCTTGACAGACGCAGAGTTCCTTGGGCAAGCCACAGACCTTGCATACCTCTGGCAGCTCTCATACACCTCCTTTTTCTTTCATTATCGTGATGATTCGAGCTATCGTGTGGCGGAGTTCGCGGATCCGCGCCGGGTTCTCGAGCGAGCCCCCCGCGGCTACCGTGGCGCGTGACCGAGCGAGCTCGGCCCGTAGCTCCCGGAGCTTCGCTCGCATCTCCTCGACGTTCATATCTCGGATCTCACTGGGTCTGAGTATCGCCACTCTCTTCACTCTCCTCGGGTTTGGCTTCTTCCGCTTGTTCCCCTTCGGCGGGCTTAGCCTCTGCCTTCTTCTCACCCGCTACCATCGCTGGCGCAGCTTCCTCCGGTTTTGGAGCTTCTTTGGCTGGAATTTTGATTTCGTCGGGCAAGGAGACATCAGGGGGCATTATCAGCACTTTTACCCCCGCTATCCCTGGCTTTAGCTTTGCCGCCGCGTAACCGTGACTAACCAATTTTTCAGCAGGCTCCCCCGCCTTGCTGAGGTAACCCCTGTAGAAGCGCTGGCTGCGGGTGCGCTCCCCAGATATCCTGCCTGAGATCACAATTTCGACCCCCCGAGCTCCGGCGTTCACTATCCTACGCATCGCGCCGTACCCGACCCGTCTTGCACTTATCCCACGCTCGAGGCTGAATGCAATCCGCTTCGCCATGACGGGGGCGCAGAGTTCAGGTTTGGTGAGCTCAACGACTTCGATCTGTGGGTTCTCCAGCCCAAATTTCTGGGCTAGTTCGTCGGTGAGGTGCTTTATGCTCTTCCCCTTGCGCCCGATTACCATCCCGGGCCGCTCGGCGTAAAGTGCGACCCTTGTACCGGTGGGGATCCGCCGGATGTCGGCACCACCGTACCCCGCTCGCCCGAGCTCTCGCTCTAGGAACTCCTCGAGCTCCATGTGTTTCAGGCCGAGTTTGATAAAGGTGCGCTCCACGGGCACTAGGCTGCCTCCTTGAGGATGATTTCAACATTGGTCAGCGGCTTGTTGAAGGGGGTGGCTCGGGCGAAAGCACGAGGCATAAAGCCGGGGATTGTGATTCCCTTATGGGCACTCGCGTGCACAATCATGAGCTTTTCCGCGTCCAGCCCTTTGTACGAGGCGTTGGCCTCGGCATTCCCCAAGACCTTTAAGATCGCGCGCGCCGCTTTCTCCGGGAATCGCCCACTTCCTCCCGCCCCCCGCCTGTGCGCGAGCTTCTTTCGATGGCGCTTGAACGGTACAGGCCTTTTTTTATCGACAACCGCTTGCAAATACTCCTTGGCCCTATCTAGTTTCATGCCCTTGATCGCCCTGCAGACCTCCACCGCGTGCTTCGGTGAAACGTGCATTTCTTTGCCGAGAGCTTTAGCACATGGTTCTTCCGCTTTAGTAGAATAACCGAACTTGGGCATCAGATCACTTTAGTGGGACGTACAAAGAGCTACGGGTTGCTCCAATGCCGGGCATCCCATGAGTAACTTTCTTGCGTGTGTGGGAGAACTCGCCGAGGTGGTGGCAGACCATCTCGGGCTTCACCTCGACGATGATAAATTCCTTGCCATTGTGGACGGCGAACTTTATGCCGACCATCTCGGGCAGGATTACCATTTCCCTACAGTGAGTGCGAATCGGGGTTTCCGTTTTTCCTGCATCTCGCGCCTTTCGGATGCGTTCGATCAACTTCTTCTCTCGGGGTGTGAGGCCACGGGTGAGTGAGCGTCGCTGGCGCGCCGGGAGGAGCTTCGCGAAGTCATCGAGCGGGAGCTTCTGGAGTTCCTCGATCGAATAACCCCTGAACGTGAACTTCTTCTTCGGCATTGGTTCACCTCTTACCCGTTCTCCTCGCTGCTATTAACCCCACCTTTTGCCCCGGCGGCGCACCCCGCCCCACAGTCTTCGGCCGACCCGCGTGCTTTCCCCTGCCCCCTCCAAAGGGGTGATCAACTACATTCATCGCGACGCCCCGCACGTGGGGATACGGTTTCCCTCGCGCGAGCATGGCGTGGTGGCGCTTCCCGGCCTTGACGAACGGTTTCTCTAGACGCCCTCCGCCAGCGACGACCCCGACGCTGGCGCGGCAACTGGGATTGAAATCTCGAATCTCGCCCGAGGGGAGCTGGACCGTCGCGCGACCGACATCGTGAGCAATCAGGATAGCGTGGGTGCCGGAGGCACGAACGAAGCGCCCACGGTCATCTGGCTTAGATTCGATGTTATGGATGAGTGTGCCCTCAGGGATCTCAGCGAGCGAGAGTGTGTTTCCCGGTTTGATGGGGGTTGAGATGCCGCACATTATTTTATCTCCTACTTTTAGCCCCTCAGGCGCGAGCACCAATCGCTCCTCTCCATCACCATACCTTACCCTAGCCACTGGGGCGCTCCTGCCGGGATCGTGCAGGATATCGAGCACGACTGCCTCAGCCTCCTTTTCAGCCGGGGGGAGCTTAACCTCACCAAGCCTTCGCCAAGACTTTGCGCGGTAGGTAGGCGCTCCCTGTCCGCGCCTTTGAGCTCTTATTCGCTTTCCCATCAGATCATCCCCAGTTTCGAGGCTATCTCGTCGGCCATGAATTCGGGCGCGAGCCTCACGTAGGCGCGCTTTCGCCCATCCGGGAGTATCTCTATTTTTACGTTATCGACCTTTACCTCAAAAAGCAACTCGACTGCCAGCTTCACGTCCGATCGAGTCGCGTCGTTTGCCACGATGAATACGAGCTTGTTTTCGGTCTCGATTAGTTTGACCGCCTTCTCGGTGGCCTGCGG
>Ga0209991_10000438_pt1 | contig 18482 bp, 18 predicted proteins | sample ChitaG_FD_183167 | JGI IMG/M metagenome (GOLD analysis project Ga0209991, IMG submission 183167) | Deep subsurface microbial communities from South Pacific Ocean to uncover new lineages of life (NeLLi) - Chile_00310 metaG (SPAdes)... | ecosystem: Environmental > Aquatic > Marine > Oceanic >... | reverse complement strand
AAGGGTACGGTAGCGCGGCTCGTCGTACTCCCACTGCGCACCGGTTCCGATCCAGCCACCCTTCACCCGCCGCACCGCCCCGTCCACGTCGAGCACCTTGAGGACCATCTCCAGGCGGGACCGTCCAAGGTCGACAAGTGGCTCCAGCGCCGGCGTCGATTGTGGACGCTCCTGATCAAGTGCCTCAATGACGTTGCGCACCATGAGTTCTGATGGAAACGCGACCGACGAAAAGTACCGCCATACATCCTGGTCTTCGCGTCCGGGCAACAGGATCACCTCGGCGCTGGCCGTGGACCGGCCTGCGCGACCGACCTGCTGGTAGTAGGCGATCGGCGATGACGGTGCACCCAGGTGCACGACGAAGCCAAGGTCAGGCTTGTCGAATCCCATGCCCAACGCAGATGTGGCGATGAGCGCCTTGACACGGTTGGCCAGTAGATCCGCCTCGAGCTGTTCGCGTTCAGCCGCTTCGGTGGATCCGGTGTAAGCCGAGACCTGGTGGCCCCGTTCACGCAACAGCGCCGCAATATCGTGTGCTTGCGCAACAGTCAACGTGTACACGATTCCAGAACCGGGAAGTGAATCGATGTGTGCAGCAAGCCATGCCGCACGCTGCGCCGGATTTCCGGCGTTCACTACCGACAATCGCAGCGACTCCCGGTCCAGTCCGCCGCGGAGCACCAGCGTATCTCCCGCAGCGTCAGAACCACCGACACCCAATTGAGTGGCGACGTCGGCGACGACGCGGTCGTTGGCTGTGGCGGTAGTGGCCAGCACCGGCACGCCGGACCCGAGCTCACCGATCAGTGTCCGGATCCGCCGATAGTCGGGCCTAAAATCATGGCCCCAGTCCGACACGCAGTGCGCCTCGTCCACGACGACCAACCCAGCGTCGCGTGCCAGCGCCGGCAGCACCTCGTCGCGAAATTCGGGATTGTTCAACCGCTCCGGGCTGACGAGCAGCACGTCGAGCTCGCCGCCGCGAACCCGCTGATGGATGTCGGCCCAATCGGTCACGTTGCTCGAATTTATGGTGGCGGCGTGCACACCGGCACGGTCAGCGGCGGCGACCTGGTTGCGCATGAGCGCCAGCAACGGTGACACGATCACGGTGGCCCCGTGCCCCTGGGCGCGCAACAGTTTGGCGGCGATGAAGTACACCGCCGACTTCCCCCAGCCGGTGCGCTGAACGACAAGCGCCCGACGGCGGTGTACAACCAACGCCTCGATCGCCAACCACTGGTCGTCGCGCAGTAGCGCGTCAGGGCCGGCCAGTTGTTCGAGGATCGCCTGGGCCTCGGCTCGTGTCGCCATGCCCCCATCGTGCCCGGCGGGTGTGACGTTGCGTGAAACGCCTAGGTTGACGCGTCCATCTCGCGCTTGATCTCAAGCGCGATGTCGATGAGCTGATCTTCTTGCCCGCCGATGAGTTTGCGTTGCCCGGCGCGGTGCAGCAGTTTGTGCGCCGGCACCCCATAACGCTCGGATTGACGGATGGCGTGCTTGAGGAAGCTGGAGTAGACCCCGGAGTAGCCCATGATCAGTGCATTGCGGTCCAGCAGGCATTCGGCGGGCATCGCCGGTGCCACGACCTCTTCGGCGGCGTCGGCGATGTCGAAAAAGTCGATGCCGGTTTTGACGCCGATCTTGTCGAACACTCCGATCAGCGCTTCCACCGGCGCATTGCCCGCGCCCGCCCCGAACCGGCGGCAAGAGCCGTCGATCTGCTTGGCACCGGCACGTACAGCCTCGATCGAGTTGGCCACGCCAAGCCCGAGGTTCTCGTGGCCGTGGAAACCAACCTGTGCGTCGTCACCGAGTTCGGCGACCAGAGCCGAAACCCGGTCGGCGACACCCTCGAGCACCAGCGCGCCCGCAGAATCCACGACGTAGACGCACTGGCAGCCGGCATCGGCCATGATCCTGGCCTGAACAGCCAGTTTCTCTGCTGGGATGGTATGGCTCATCATCAGAAACCCGACTGTCTCCAGACCCAGCTCGCGAGCAAGCCCAAAATGCTGGATGGAGACGTCGGCCTCGGTGCAGTGGGTGGCGATGCGACAGATCGACCCGCCGTTGTTCTGGGCCTCCTTGATGTCCTCCTTGGTGCCCACGCCGGGCAACATCAGAAATGCGATCTTGGATTCCTTGGCCGTCTGGGCCGCCAGCTTGATGAGCTCCTGCTCGGGGGTTTTGGAGAAGCCGTAGTTGAAGCTCGAGCCTCCCAACCCGTCACCGTGGGTGACCTCGATGACCGGAACGCCGGCGGTGTCCAGCGCCGCAACGATGGCGCCGACCTCGTCCTTGGTGAATTGGTGGCGCTTGTGATGACTACCGTCGCGCAGTGACGTATCGGTCATCCGGACGTCCCAGACGGGGTTGAAGTAGATCTCCTCAGAAATACTCATGTGTGGCCTCCAGTTGTCGCCGCAAGGACTTCCTTGGCGATCTCCTCGCCGACCTTGGTCGCCGCGGCGGTCATGATGTCCAGGTTTCCAGCGTACGGCGGCAGGTAGTCACCCGCACCCTCCACTTCGATGAACGTGGTGACCACCGCCTGCCCACCGGAGTTCATCGACGGATCGTCAAACTGCGGATCGTTGAGCAGCCGGTAGCCCGGTACATAGGTCTGCACCTCGGCAACGACATCACGGATCGATTGTGCGATCGCATCGCGATCAGCATCCTCGGGGATCGCACAGAAAATGGTGTCGCGCATAATCATTGGCGGATCCGCGGGATTGAGAACGATGATGGCCTTGCCACGCTTGGCTCCACCGATGACCTCGACGCCCCTGCTGGTCGTCTTAGTGAACTCGTCGATGTTGGCCCGGGTGCCCGGCCCGGCCGACGCCGAGGACACTGAAGCGACGATCTCCCCGTAGGGCACCTCCACGACCCGAGATACTGCATAGACGATCGGGATGGTGGCTTGACCTCCGCAGGTGACCATGTTGATGTTCGGCGCGTCGAGGTGTTCGCGCAGGTTGGCCGGCGGAATCACGCCAGGACCGACTGCAGCGGGCGTGAGGTCGACGGCCCGGATGCCGGCCTCGGCATAGCGCGGCGCTGCGTCGCGGTGCACATAGGCGCTGGTGGCCTCGAACACCATGTCCGGCTTGTCATCGCGCGCCAATAGCCAGTCCACGCCCTCGTGCGATGTCTCCAGACCGAGCTTGCGGGCGCGCGCCAGGCCCTCGCTCTCCGGGTCGATGCCGATCATCCAGCGCGGCTCCAACCACTCTGAGCGCAGCAATTTGTAGAGAAGATCAGTGCTGATGTTGCCGGATCCCACGATCGCGACGGTTGCCTTGTCCGGCATGGGTTCTCCTGTCGTTGCAAACGTCACTCGAAATCGAGTCGTACTGAACCTAATCCGCTGAAGTCAGCGACGAAATGGCTCCCAGGAGGTGCATCTATCGCACGCGTACACGACCCGGGCAAGACGATGTCACCGGCCTTCAGCCGCACCCCGAAGGCCTCGACCTTACGTGCCAGCCACGCGACCGCGGTCACGGGATTTCCCAGCACCGCATCGCTGCGCCCTTCGGCGACCACCTCGCCGTTGTTCTTCAGGACTGCGTCAATGTTCTTGATATCGATGTCCTTCGGCGACACCCGCCCCTGCCCGAGCACCCAGCCTGCCGAGGAGGCGTTGTCCGCGATCGTGTCGCATAGCTTGATCTGCCAGTTCATGATGCGGGTGTCGATCAACTCGATTGCAGGTGCGAACGCGGCCGTCGCGGCCAGCACGTCGTCCTCAGTGCAGCCGGCACCGGGCAGGTCGTCAGCGAGTATGAATCCGACCTCGACCTCGACCCGCGGATACAGATACCGGCCGGAGGGCACCGGCGTCTCTTCAAAAACCTGCATGTCGTCGAGCAAGTGCCCGTAATCGGGCTCGTCAACGTTCATCATCTTCTGCATGGCCTCCGACGACAGCCCGACCTTATGCCCGATGACCCGGGCGCCCTCGGCGATACGCTGCCGGATGTTTATCAGCTGGATCTCGTAGGCATCAACGACGTCGAGATCAGGGTTTCCGTCGGTCAGCGGAGACATAGGGACCCGGCTGCGCTCAGCCTGTGCGAGGTCTGCCGCCAACCGGTCACGCATCTGGGCGCTCAGCATTTTCGTGAAGTCCCCTCGTTCCGTCAACCGGCACAGTTGTGGGTCGGCCGCTCAATTCTATAACGTGTTCTACATGACTGGACAGGAGCACGATGTCATCGTGGTTGGCAGTGGCGCCGCCGGCATGGTCGCCGCCCTCACCGCCGCCCACCAGGGTCTGTCAACCGTAGTAGTCGAGAAGGCTCCGCACTATGGCGGCTCCACTGCCCGGTCAGGCGGTGGCGTCTGGATCCCTAACAACGAGATTCTCAGGCGCGACGGGGTCGCCGATACCGCTGAGGCCGCCCGCACCTACTTGCACACGATCATCGGCGACGTAGTGCCCGCCGAGAAGATCGACACATACTTGGACCGTGGGCCAGAGATGCTGTCATTCGTGCTGAAGCACTCGCCTCTCAAGATGTGCTGGGTGCCCAACTACTCCGACTACTACCCCGAGGCCGCCGGCGGCAAGGCCGCGGGTCGCTCAGTGGAACCCAAGCCCTTCAACGCCAAGAAGCTCGGCGCAGATCTTGAGGGCCTGGAGCCAGGTTACGGCAAAATTCCGCTCAACATGGTGGTCATGCAGCAGGACTACGTGCGACTCAACCAACTCAAACGCCACCCTCGAGGGGTGCTGCGAAGCCTCAGGGTCGGCGCACGCACCATGTGGGCGAAAGCGACCGGCAAGAACCTGGTGGGATTAGGTCGCGCATTGATCGCGCCGCTGCGCATCGGTTTGCAAAACGCCGGAGTGCCGGTCCAGCTGAACACCGCCATGACCGACCTGTACGTCGAGGACGGCATCGTTCGCGGGATCTATGTTCGTGATACCAACGGCCCGGAAAGCGCCGAACCGCAACTCATCCGCGCCCGCCGCGGCGTCATCCTGGGCTGTGGCGGATTCGAACACAACGAGCAGATGCGGATGAAGTACCAGCGTGCCCCTATCACCACAAAGTGGACGGTCGGCGCCAAGGCCAACACCGGAGACGGTATCCTGGCCGCTGAAAAGCTCGGTGCAGCAATGGATGTCATGGAAGACGCCTGGTGGGGACCGACGGTGCCGCTGGTCGACGCGCCATGGTTCGCGCTGTCCGAGCGCAATTCGCCCGGGTCAATCATCGTCAACATGACGGGCAGGCGATTCATGAACGAGTCAATGCCCTACGTCGAGGCCTGCCACCATATGTACGGCGGCCAGTACGGCCAGGGGCCGGGTCCCGGTGAGAATATCCCGGCCTGGCTGGTGTTCGACCAGCAGTGCCGCGACCGCTTTATCTTCGCTGGACTGCAAGCGGGCCAACGTATTCCGAATAAGTGGATGGATTCAGGCGTGATCGTCACGGCCCCCACCCTCGACGAACTCGCCGCGAAGACCGAGCTGCCGGCTGACACCCTCAAGGCGACCGTCGAACGATTCAACGGCTTCGCGCGCTCCGGCGTCGATGAGGACTTCAGACGCGGCGAAAGCGCCTATGACCGCTACTATGGCGACCCGACAAACAAGCCGAACCCCAACCTCGGCGAGGTCAGCAACGCGCCGTTCTACGCGGCCAAGATGGTCCCCGGCGATCTGGGCACCAAGGGCGGAATCGTCACCGACGTGCAGGGCCGGGCACTGCGCGACGACGGCTCGATCATCGACGGCCTCTACGCTGCGGGTAACGTCAGCGCGCCGGTAATGGGCCACACCTACCCAGGCCCCGGGGGCACCATCGGCCCAGCCATGACGTTCGGGTATCTCGCGGCATTGCACCTCGCTGGAAGGAAGTGAGTCGTGCCCATCAATGTCGAAGAAGCCATCGGCGCCGAACTCGATCCCGTCGAATTCTCTTGGAACAGTAGCGATGTCCAGCTGTATCACCTCGGCCTGGGCGCCGGCGGTGACCCGATGGACAGGCGTGAACTGCGCTACCTGGCGGATGTCACCCCGCAGGTGTTGCCGACCTTCGGCAACGTCGCGCAGAGCTTCCACATGACAGAACCGCCGGCGGTGCGCTTCCCCGGCATCGACATCGAGCTGAGCAAGGTGCTACATGCCAGCGAAGCGGTCACGGCGCCCGGACCCATCCCACCGTCGGGCACCGGCACCGCGGTTACCCGCTTCACCGAGATCTGGGACAAGGGCAAGGCCGCGGTGATCTGGTCGGAGACGACAGTGGCCGACCCGAATGGCACGCTGCTGTGGACGCAGAAGCGGTCGATCTTCGCGCGGGGCGAAGGCGGCTTCGGCGGAGACCGTGGCCCGTCTGGGTCGGAGTCGGCGGCACCCTCGGATCGTGCCCCCGACCTCGAACTGTCGGTACCAACCTCGCCTGCACAAGCGCTGCTCTACCGGATGTGCGGGGACCGCAATCCGCTGCACTCCGATCCGGACTTTGCTGCCGCAGCAGGTTTTCCGCGTCCGATCCTGCACGGCCTGTGCACCTACGGGATGACGTGCAAGGCATTGGTGGACAACCTGCTCGACGGCGACGTCAGTGGGCTCCGCTCCTACGGCGCACGGATGGCGGGCGTGGTGTTTCCAGGCGAGACACTGCGCGTGACCGCTTGGAAGACAGACGATAAATTCAACGCCGTCGTAACCGCGCCCGAGCGGGACAACGCTGTGGCGCTGGCCGGGGTCGAGTTCGTTCCGGCCTGAGCCGAGCTACTTACACAGCTCCACTACGCGCTCAGCGCTGGCCTGAGCATCGCTCATGTGGGTCGCCTGTCCTGGATCATCCCCGGATGCGCCCGCAAGTTGTCTCATCCCGATGTACTCAAGCTGATTCGCAAACGAACGCACCGCTTTGTCCAGATCAGCGGACACCGGGGTGCCGTCCAGTCTGGCCAGCAGGAACTGGCCACCTCCCAAGGTGGCCAGCCGGGCGTTGGCCGCCACCGCCTCCACAGCGACCCGCTCTGGGCCGAGGTTTGCGTTGGTCTGCAGGGACACGGCCTGGCGCACCATGTCGAACGCCGTGCAGACCTGCGTCTTAGCCTCATCCGGGCTGACTCCGGACGCGTCGCTCGACGAGGGCGATCGCACCAGGCCCCACACTGCGAGAGCCACGGCGACGACGGCGATGACGAGGGCAGCTGGGGCAATCCAGCTCGGCTTGGTCTCAGGCATTGGTGGATCATAGCCGGGTTACCCGCGGTGATCTGTCAGCCGATGCGGGGAGCCCAGATCCACTGAGCTGCTATGCAGCACGAGCCAGATGCGTACAGGAAACTACCAGCCAACATCAAGCCTCTGACCAAGATGGATTTGATAGTTTGCCCCGGGCAGCGGCTCTGTTGTCCGCCCCAACGAAATCAACCCGCCCCAACGAACCCGCCCCAACGGGCCTCCGGCTCCCCGATACACCATGGAATCCGGCGACGAGGAGGGGTCGACGTCAAAGTAGAGTTTGCCGCTCGCGGTGCCCCCATGGGCTAGCGTCGACGGGTTTCCCCCCTGCGGGGTCGCGACCTCCCACAGCACCCGGTAGGTCTGACCATCGGCGGCCCGTGCATTGAAGTTCCCGATAATTGGCACCGCGTCCCCCTGGATCGAGGTGTCAACTGTTATCTCGATGGTGGCTGGTACGTAATCGCAGACCATCAGTTGTTTTAGGGCATTAAATGGAGTGGGCTTCGTGAGCTTCGAGGCTGTTGATCTGACGGATGAGCTGTTGGTTAAGGATGCGTGCGGCGTCGCGTTCCTCGAAGGCTTCATCGCGCTCAGCGGTAGCGTTGGCTTTTGTTTTCTTGAGGCCGGCGTTCTCCGGCGAGGCTGGGTCAGCCAGAAGCTGACCGAGGGTAACCGATCCGGCTGCTGAGTTGGCCGGCCCGGCCCGGCTCGATGCTGCGGAAATCAACGCACAGGACATCATGCAACAGTGAATCTCTTACCGACACCTGAGGTGACGATCACCGACGATCAGCAGCAGGTCCGAATGCTAGCCGCGGTGCTGTGTCACCGAGACCTGTCGGGTGTCCAGGACGATGCGGATGCCGGTCTGCCCCCGCTGGAAATTCCGCGCACGCCGCTGGGGATTGCGAAAGCCCTGTGGACTCTGATGGGCCTGCTCGACGCCATCGGAGAGGAGCTCGCCAAGCGCCCACAACCCCGGAAGCCCTTCAGATACCTGGGCATGCTGCCAGGGGTCGGCGCCCTCGCGGCATACCTCGGCGAATATGGCGCGCTCGCCCGGGCCGCGAAGACCGTACAGCAGTGGGTTTCCCAACACCCAGAAGTGTCAGCGCCCCGCGGCTAACTAGATCAGGGCCCACCAAACGGGTCCCCCGCGTCCCGCGAAGACGCTCCCTAGATGAACGCTCTCCAGTGCAGGATTCCGTTTCTGCTCCACGGCCCATGTGTCTTAATCAGTTGTCATTGGCATACTTTCGGCTGCTGTGCTGGGTCCCAGCACGGCTGCGGTGAACGGCAGGAAGGTCACAAAAGGCAGCAGTAGGCTAAGCCGCAGCAGGATGTTTTCAGCCGCGGTGAGCAGGTACCGATCTGGGTATCAGCGATCCAGACCATCTACGCGCGGCGGCGCTAGGAGTTGATCGAGCCCGGCCAATTGCCCGGGCTCGACGCCAGCGCTCAAGCGCTACCCGGCTGCCGGTGCAGGCGTAATCGGTTTCAGGGGAAACGCATTGGCCGCCGGTGCTCCCGGTGCGATGGGCGTGCCAAAGCTCTGCGCCGCAGGTAACGCCTCATCACCAGCTGCAGTCGGTGCATCGGAAGCGGCCTGCCCAGGTGTCGCCGATACCGACATAACCGACCGCGCGCCCGCTGAGGTTGGCGGTGTCAGCCACAGGGCCAAATCTGGCCCTTCGGCTCCCCGATACACCACGGACTCCGGTGGTGCGGCGGGATTCACGTCGAAATAGATCTTGCCTCGGGTCGTGTCCCCTTGGGAGAGGGTCGAGGGGTTGATTCCCTGCGGGGTCGCTACCTCCCACAGCACCCGGTAGGTCTGACCATCTGCGGCGCGCGCATTAAAATTGGACATAATTGGCACCGCGTCCCCCTGGATCGAGGTGTCAACTGCGGTGGCTTCCCACAATTGGCCTTGCACCGCATACGGGATCAGATCCGTGGAGGGCTGTAGATGACTCACCGTCCAGCCCTGCACCACAGGGCCATCCACGACATCGGCCTGCGTGCCTAGCCAATTCGTGCTGGTCTTCCCTGCAGCAGCAATTGGCGCTCCCACCATGGCCGCCAGGCCAACAGCAGCCGCAGCTGTCACCGTCTTCACACCGATCATCGACACGAACTCTCCTCTTCTAGCTGAAATGAACACCAGACCGCATGGGCCCAGCACTGATCAGGCCGTAAACATGCCGGCGGGCACCAAGCTAACTGCGGTGCCTGGAAGATCCCTGAGTGAGTGCTGAAAGGAAGGGTGCGTGTCGGGGATCACACCGCGCGGTCAGGGCCGAATCCGAATACGTTGGAGGGCAGCCGAATTGCCCGCCAGGGCCGTTGACGCTCAGGAGTGAGACGCCCACCAGGTGTACAGCTGATCCATGGTCGGGCCCTGCGGGCCTGACCGAACTTCGCTGAGCATCAGCTCTGCATCGGTGGTCCAGGCGACCGTCGGCTTGCCCTGCTGAAAACCACATACCAACGTGCCGGCGACCTGCTGCGGCGTCACGCTGCGGCGCCACGGCCCCGGTGACTGGATTTTGCCCGGATAGTCCACGACCGAGGACGTACTGACCACGTCATCGAAGAGCGCACGAAGCGATTCGTCGTCCTTTGCCAGGGAGTAACTGGCGACCGACGGACCGCCGGCATCCGTGTTTTCGCTGCAACTGATCTGCGCCAGAGCACCTTTGGCCGGGACCACAGCTTCACACCCGGCGCCGTATCCACCGGGCAACATGCCCATCAGCCGTGTCTGTGCCTCCTCATGCGGAGACTTCGATTCGGTGGTCGTGCTCGATTCGTGTCCAGATACCTCGTCACCCTTAGGCGACGGCCAGAACAGCCAGGCAACCGCCCCGAGTCCGATGACCGCGGCAGTGGCTGCGGCAAGCGGGCCAACAGGTCGGCGACTCCGGTGCACCGGTCGTGGATTCACAGACAGTGGCGCCTCAAATCGCCGCTCCCACCCGCCCTCGGACGGTGTTCTCGACGTGTCGACGTGCGGCGGCCCGGTGTTCTTATTGGCACGTTCAGGCTCGCGGGAGCTCATCGGGCCAAGGGTAGTAGGGTCTGGGCCAGATCGCGCGAGGGCTCATCCCAGGATGAGGCCCGAAGTCGGCACGCCGGTGCCCGCAGTGACCAGCACGTGCTCTACGTCTGGCACCGGGTTCACCGATGTCCCGCGCAGCTGCCGCACCCCTTCAGCGATCCCATTCATGCCATGGATGTATGCCTCGCCCAATTGGCCGCCGTGGGTGTTTATGGGCAATCTGCCGCCGATCTCGATCGCACCACCGGCGACGTAATCCTTGGCTTCCCCCTGCCCGCAGAAGCCGAGCTCTTCGAGCTGTATCAAGGTGAACGGGGTGAAGTGGTCATAGAGGATCGCGGTCTGGATATCGGTGGGCCGCAAGCCGGACTGTTGCCAGAGTTGCCTGCCAACCAAACCCATTTCCGGCAGCCCAAGCTCCGGCCGGTAGTAGCTGACCATCGAGTACTGATCTGGGCTGGAGCCTTGAGCCGCTGCCTCGATGATCGCGGGCCGGTGCTTGAGATCTCTGGCGCGTTCGGGCGTCGTCACGACCAGCGCCACCCCGCCATCGGTCTCTTGGCAGCAGTCGAGAAGGCGCAGCGGCTCGGCGATCCAGCGCGAGCTCTGGTGTTCCTCGATGGTGATCGGCTTGCCGTAGAAGTAAGCCTTGGGGTTGTTCGCCGCATGCCTGCGGTCAGCCACCGAGACGGCACCGAAGTCCCTGCTGGTCGCACCCGACAGGTGCATATAGCGCTGGGCGATCATGGCCACCTGCCCGGCAGGCGTCGACAATCCGTGCGGATAGCAGAATGAATTGTCGACCCCGGTTGAGTCGGCGTTCTCCATCAGTCGCATCTGCACCTGGCCGAACCGCATCCCGGAGCGTTCGTTGAAGGCACGATATGCCACAACGCATTCCGCGACTCCCGTCGCGACCGCGATCGCCGCCTGCTGAATCGTCGCGCAGGCCGCGCCGCCACCGTGGTGGATCTTGGAGAAGAACTTCAATTCCCCAATCCCGGTAGCGCGCGCGACGGCCACCTCGGTGTTGGAATCCATTGTGAACGTGACCATGCCGTCGACGTCCGCGGGAGTCAGACCGGCGTCGTCGAGTGCGCTGTGCACCGCCTCAGCGGCGAGTCGCAGTTCGCTGCGACCGGAGTTCTTCGAAAAATCGGTGGCGCCGATACCGACGATCGCCGCCTTGCCGGACAGACCAGCGGTCACGCAGCACCTCCGATAGTCAGTGTGGCGGTGGCGATCACGTGATCACCCAGGCTGTTGCTTCCGGTGATCCTGAGCGTGATCAGACCGTCTGAGATCTCCGTGACCTCGCCGCGGAATGTGACCGTGTCGTAGGCGTACCAGGGCACGCCCAGCCGCAGGGCGATCGACCTGATGACGGCCGTGGGGCCCGCCCAGTCGGTGATGAAGCGCTGCACCAGACCGGTATCGGTGAGGATATTGACGAAGATGTCCTTGGACCCCTTGGCCTGCGCCTTGTCCCGGTCGTGGTGTACGTCCTGATAGTCACGCGTCGCGATGGCTGTCGAGACGATGAACGTCGGGTCGCCGTAAAGCTGGAGCTCTGGCAGCTTGGTACCGACCTGGACTTTCGGAGCCGCCCCGGCGGCATCGGGTCCGGTCGCGCTCATTTGCCGGGCTCCCATGCATAGAGTGTCCATGCCGGTCCTGAATCCCCTTCGGGGAAGTCGATATACGTTGCCTGAACAGGCATTCCGATCTCAACTGTGGCTGGGTCGACATTGCGCAGCTCGCCGAGCATCCGCACCCCCTCTTCGAGTTCGACGAGGGCGATGACGAACGGCAGCGTGCGGCCGGGGACTTGTGGGGCATGGTGCACGACGAAACTGAACACCGTGCCCTTCCCGCTGGCGACTACGTAGTCGGCCGCTGCGTCTGGCACATGATCGGCGGACTGCCACAACGCGGGCACCGGCGGATGTTGGAGGCTGCCGTCCGGCCGCTTTTGGATCCGCAGTTCGTGCGCGTGTACTCCGTCCCAGAAGAATCTGGTGTCCTTCGACGACGAGGGCCGCATCATCGAGTCGGCATCGAGGTCGTCGGGCACCGGTGATGATGCAGAACCTTGAGCTGAATCCTCTTCCGAGGGTCGGAACTTCATCATGCGCCACATCATTTCGGCGACAGGGTTTTCCTCGTCGTCACCACAATGCCAGGTGATCCGTTGCGTGATGAAGAATCCCTCGCCCAGCGCAGTCTGCTTGGGACCCACGACGTCGGTTAGCTCCGCTGCGACACTCACTTCCTCACCGGGGCGCAGATAACGATGATAAGTCTGCTCGCAGTTGGTCGCTACCACGCCGATATAGCCTGCTTCATCGAATAATTCGAGGGTCTTGCCGAGCGGATCGTCATCGGGACGCACACCGCCCAGACCCATCATCGTCCACACCTGGATCATCGCCGGCGGGGCAACGACTCCGGCATGTCCAGCCGCCTTAGCGGCAGCGTCGTCGACGTAGATCGGATTCTTGTCGCCCATAGCGTCTAGCCAGTGGTCGACCATGGGCTGATTTACCGGGTGTCGGGCCGACCGTGGCGTGCTCTTCCCCTCAGCCTTGACACGCTCCACGGCGGCCTTGATGTCTTCGACGTCTTTCTGCTCGACGCGCATACGCTGACCGCCATTCACCTCGGAACCCTCGGCACTTTCAGCCCGGCAGCGGCGATCATCTCGCGCATCACCTCGTTGACACCTCCGCCGAACGTGATCACCAGGTTGCGTTTGGTCATCTTGTCCAGCCAGTCCAGCAATTCACCGGTATCCGGATCGGCTGGGTTGCCGCATTTTCCGACGATCTCCTCGGCCAGCCGGCCGACGTCTTGGATGCGTTCGGTGGAAAACACTTTCGTCGCAGCCGCGTCGGCGACGTCGATGGTCTCACCCGACGCCGCAACCTGCCAATTCAGCAATTCGTTGACCCGCCAGATCGACTTGATCTGACCCAGCAGTCGCGCCACGTCGCTGTGCTCGATCGGTGTGACGCCATCGGAGCCCGGTTTGGACGCCCACGCAAACACCCGATCGTAGATTCCGGCGACGCGGCCGGCGGGGCCTAGGCCGACGCGCTCATGGTTGAGCTGCGTGGTGATCAGTTTCCAGCCTCCGTTCTCCTCGCCGACGAGCATGTCGGCGGGAACCCGCACGTCGTTGTAGTAAGTCGCATTGGTGTGATGGGCGCCGTCGGACAAGATGATCGGCGTCCAGGAAAAACCCGGATCCTTGGTGTCGACTATCAGGATCGAGATTCCCTTGTGCTTAGCGGCGTCCGGGTCTGTTCGGCACGCAAGCCAGATGTATTCGGCGTCGTGGCCACCGGTTGTCCACATCTTCTGGCCGTTGACGATGTATTCGTCGCCGTGCCTCACCGCGGTTGTGCGTAACGAGGCGAGATCGGTGCCCGCCTCCGGTTCTGAGTAGCCGATGGCGAAATGTATTTCGCCGGACAGGATTCCGGGCAGAAACTTCTTCTTCTGTTCTTCGGTGCCGTACACCTGCAACGTGGGCCCCACGGTCTGGAGGGTGACAAGCGGCAGTGGGACGTCGGCCCGGTTGGCCTCATTGACAAATATCTGCTGCTCGATCGGGCCGAAGCCAAGGCCCCCATACTCCGTGGGCCAGCCGACCCCGAGTTTGCCGTCTGAGCCCATCCGTTTGATCACCGCGCGGTAGGCGTCGTTATGCCGGTCGGACTCCATCGCCGCTTCCTCTTCGGCCGTGATGAGAGTCGAAAAGTACTGCCGCAGTTCGGCTTGCAGCTGCCGCTGCTCGGGTGTCAAATCGATGTGCATTACGCTCCCACCAGATTGAGACGGTGCGAGGGTCCGCCCAGCAGTCGGGTTAAATCCTTGATCGAAGAGTAGTAGCGGTCCATCGGGTAGGTGACATCCATTCCCATGCCGCCATGCAGGTGGTGACAAATCCTCATCGCCGGCGGAGCCTGCGATGAGAGCCAGTAGGCGAGCACGGCCAGATCGTCATCGGCATCAAGGCCAGCAGAGAGTAGCCACACAGCTGATGTCGCGACCAAAGAGATTGTCCGAGCAGCGATGTAGACCTCGGAAAGCTGTGCGGCCACGGTCTGGAATGTCGACAACGGCCGACCGAACTGCTCCCTGGTAGCGACGTAGTCTGCGGTGAGCCGTAGTGCTCCCGCCGCCAAGCCTGCGGACAGGGCGCCGATCGCGGCCAGCACGAGCTGGTTGACCCGATGGGCAGTGGCGCCCTCCAAGACATCGGAATCAGCGATGTCGACATCAACGAACGACGCCACGAACTCCTCGGAACCGTTCGAGGTCGGCGTCTTCGTGAGCGTCAGTCCGTCAGCCTTGCCGGAGACAACCGCGACTCCACTGTCAGTGCTGACTACCATCCAATCAGCTTGTTCCGCATAGCCTACGGCGATTTTGGTGCCGTTCAACTTGCCATCGGTCAATCGCACTGCGGGATGGGGCGGCAGCGATTCGCCGGGCTCGTTCAGCGCAAACGCCAGGATCGAGCCCTTCGCCGTGCCCGCCAGGTACCGATCCTGCTGAGATTGCGAGGCTAGGTCCAGCAGGATCGCTGTGGCTCCCAGTGTGGCCAGCGCCGGGCTGATCGTGCCATGCCTGCCGATCTCGGTCAGGGCGGTCGCGATCTCGGCAAAACCCACACCGTCACCGCCGAGACGTTCGGGTACGGCAAGCGCAGTTACCCCGCCGGCAACCATGCCATCCCAGCTGTTATCACGCTCGAGCGCCGACGTCACCACATCGGCGACAGCCTGCTGCCCTTCATTGGGACTGAAATCCACCCGAGCCCTCCTTGATCTGATTGCACTCAGCGGGAGTCGGGGCTGCCGGTGCCCGTGTAGTCCATCTGCCAGTGCTTGATTCCGTTGAGCCACCCGGACCGCAGCCGTTCCGGCTCTCCGATCGGTTTGAGATCTGGCATGTGATCGGCAACCGCGTTAAAGATGAGATTGATGGTCATCCGCGCCAGGTTGGCCCCAACGCAGTAGTGGGCACCGGTGCCGCCGAACCCGACGTGCGGGTTCGGGTCGCGCAGAATATCGAACTTATAGGGGTCCTCGAATACTTCCTCATCGAAATTGGCCGAACGGTACGACATCGCCAGTCGTTGGCCCTTCTTGATCTGCACGCCGGACAGTTCGGTGTCCTCGGTTGCGGTGCGCTGGAACGATGTGACCGGAGTGGCCCAGCGAACGATCTCGTCTACGGCGGTCGCAGGGCGCTCCTTCTTGAACAGCTCCCATTGATCCGGGTTGTTCGCGAAGGCGATCATTCCGTGAGTGATCGAGTTGCGGGTGGTCTCGTTGCCGGCCACGGCCAGCATGATGACGAAGAAACCGAATTCGTCGTCAGAGAGCTTCTCGCCGTCGATGTCGGCCTTGATCAACTCCGTGACGATGTCGTCGGTCGGATTCTTCGCGCGTTCGTCGGCCATCGCCATCGCGTACACGATCAGGTCCAGCGACGACTGCTCAGGATCGATGTCGGCGTACTCGGGATCATCGGCACCGGTCATCTCGTTAGACCACCGAAACAGCTTGTCGCGGTCTTCCTGGGGAACCCCAAGCAGACCGGCTATGGCCTGCAGGGGTAACTCGCACGACACCTGCTCGACGAAGTCGCCGCTGCCCTCGGCGGCCGCTGCCTTGGCGATGCTCTGGGCGCGCCGGGCGAGTTCCTCCTCGAGCCGTCCAATGGCCCGCGGCGTGAACCCACGCGAAATGATCTTGCGCAGCCGGGTGTGGTGCGGTGCATCCATATTGAGCATGACGCTGCGCTGCATCTCGATCTTCTCGAAAGGCATGTCTTTCGGCCAGACCGGGATCACGCCATTCTGCCAGCTGGAAAAGATGTCGCTGCGCCGCGAGACTTCCTTGACGTCGGCATGCTTGGTGAGCAGCCAGTAGCCCTTGTCGCCGAAGCCGCCGGCGCCCTCGGGCACCTCGACCCAGTGGATAGGCTCTGACCTACGCAGCTCGGCGAGTTCAGCCACCGGCAGACCATCACGGGCGAGGCCAGGATCAAGGAAATCGAATTCGGCGCTAATCTTGGCGGATAGACCCTCAGGGGCAGTCACAGTGTGCACTCCTCAATTGCAACGTGTTCTAGTGCCAGTAAAACATGCCTCCTACGCAGATCAAAGGCTTGGCAGTATCGCGGCTTGTCAGGCTTATGAAACGTGTTCTAGCCTGACGGAATGGGTAACCCTGTCATCGTTGAAGCCACCCGCAGCCCGATCGGCAAGCGGAAGGGATGGCTGTCGGGGCTGCACGCTACCGAGTTACTCGGAGCCACCCAGCGGGCGCTTGTCGAGAAGGCGAGCAACGGCTCGGGCTTCGAAGCAGGCCACGTGGAACAGGTGATCGGCGGCTGTGTGACGCAGTTCGGCGAACAGTCCAACAACATCACCCGGGTGGGCTGGTTGGTGGCCGGGTTGCCTGATCACGTGGGTGCGATGACGGTCGACTGCCAGTGCGGCAGCGGCCAGCAGGCCAATGGGTTGGTCGCGGGACTGATCGCGGCGGGCGCCATCGATGTGGGTATCGCCTGCGGGATCGAGGCGATGAGCCGCGTCGGCCTCGGCGCCAACGCGGGCCCGGATCGCAGCATTATTCGCCCCGAGTCGTGGGACATCGATCTACCCGATCAGTTCACCGCAGCCGAGCGGATCGCCAAGCGCCGCGGTATCACCAGGGAAGACATCGACCAGCTCGGCTTCGACTCGCAGCGCAAGGCCAAGCAGGCGTGGGCCGAGGGCAGGTTCGACCGCGAGATCAGCCCCATCGAGGCGCCAGTCCTCGACGAGAACAAGCAACCGACCTCCGAGCGGGCGTTCGTTACCCGCGATCAGGGCCTGCGCGATACCACGCTGGAGGGTCTGTCCTCGCTGAACCCTGTTATGGAGGGCGGTATTCACACTGCGGGAACGTCGTCGCAGATCTCCGACGGCGCCGCGGCGGTGCTGTGGATGGATGAAGAAAAAGCCCACGCGCTGGGACTGAAGCCGCGGGCCCGCATCGTCAGTCAGGCGCTCGTCGGCGCCGAGCCGTACTACCATCTCGACGGCCCCGTTCAGTCGACCGCCAAGGTGCTGGACAAGGCTGGGATGAAGATCGGCGACATCGACATCACCGAGATCAATGAGGCCTTTGCGTCCGTCGTACTGTCTTGGGCAAGGGTGCACGAGCCAGACATGGGTACCGTCAATGTCAATGGTGGCGCCATCGCTTTGGGTCATCCTGTGGGTAGTACCGGCAGCCGACTCATCACCACCGCGCTGCACGAGTTGGAGCGCACCGACAAGACCACCGCACTGATCACCATGTGCGCCGGCGGAGCGTTGTCCACCGGAACGATCATCGAACGGATCTAAAATGTTGCTCACCGACGCCGACCGCATCGCTGCGGCTCAAGCCTATATCGATGCCCTGGCCACCCATGACGCCGCCGCGGTGCCGTTCGCGCCTGGATGCACGCGAGTCGAGGTCGGCCTAAAAACCGGCTTCTCGGGAAATCACCTGCGCCGCAGTCTTGATCGCGGCATGCAGTTCCGCTTGATCAAGTCGGTGACAGCGCCGGAGTTCACCATCGACGGCGATACGGTTCGCGCTCGGTTCGACCTGGTGACCAAGCCGACGTTGGCCGGACGTCGCGTTGGTGCGCACATCGACGAGACGTTCCTGATTCCGGCCGAAGACCCTGCCGGACAGGCTCAGATCCACCACATCGGGGCCCATATTCGCCCGTTTCTGACACGATAGGATCTCCCATGGCAAAGCCCCCACGCCCGTTGAGCCCCAAGCAGATCGAAGGACTCAATTCAAAGGCGACCGGAACCACCATCAAGTGGATGTCGCGGTTCAATACGTGGGCATTCAAAGCCACCGGCGGCCGCCTCGGATCCAAGTGGCGCGGCGGGTCCAACCGCTTCAGCGCTCCCCCACCGGTTGGGATCCTGACCACTATCGGCCGCAAATCCGGCAAAACCCGGGAAAGCCCGCTGCTGTTTCTACGTGAGGGCGGTCGCGTGATCCTGGTCGCCTCGCAGGGCGGCCGCGCCACCAACCCCATGTGGTACCTGAACATTCAGGCCAACCCCCGGGCCTCGTTTCAGATCAAGAACGAAACGCTGCAGCTGATCGCACGCGA
>Ga0209991_10000437_pt1 | contig 18514 bp, 13 predicted proteins | sample ChitaG_FD_183167 | JGI IMG/M metagenome (GOLD analysis project Ga0209991, IMG submission 183167) | Deep subsurface microbial communities from South Pacific Ocean to uncover new lineages of life (NeLLi) - Chile_00310 metaG (SPAdes)... | ecosystem: Environmental > Aquatic > Marine > Oceanic >... | reverse complement strand
CCTGCTCCTGACTGGGAATTCTCAGGATGGAGTGGCGCATTGGGGGGAAGCGCTAATCCAGCATCCCTCACCATGAACGCCGACAAAGTGGTGCAGGCGACCTTCACAGAGGTTTCACCAAGTGGAAAAGGAATTTTGATCCGATATAGAAGAGATAATATAGGCTCTCTACCATACTCGACACTGGTTTTCATTGCAGAAAACTATGATCTAATAGTTACTACGCCATACTCATCAAATAGGAACGCTATGAATACGCTCCGCAACCTTAATCCTGACATCACGATCCTAGCGTACGAGAATATCTGGGCTGTTGATGACAGGACGAGCGACTATACAATAGCTAAGGCCAATGGATGGATTCTAAAAGATACATATGGGAACGAAATCTATGCCAAGAATTGGCCGTTCAACAAAATTTGCGACGTCGGGAATATTGATTATGAGAACTGGCTGTCGAACCGTATCAAGTCACACATGAACGACTACGGCTTCGATGGCATCATGGCCGATAACACTAGAGCCATAATCGAGTCTACATACGGAGTGAGCGCTGATCCCATCAATCCAAGGACAGGACAAATCTTCACAAGGACTGAGTGGAGAGATGCTATGATCGATAACGTCGTAGCGATAAGAACTAAACTAGGGTCAAAAATCTATATTGGTAATGGTTTGGGAACTCTAACTGGCAGCTTTCCGAATGGATTCTGGGCTAATCAAGAACTTGTCGAACCCCTGATCAATAAAGTCGATGGCATGATGATTGAGGGCTTCATACGTTGGGAGAATGAAGGATGGAGAACGGAATCAAATTGGAAGCTAGACGTGAATTTCTTACAATATCTAAGTCAGCACGGGAAGAAGTCTGTAGCGTTGGTGAATGTGTATGGTAACTTGCAGGCTCCAAAAGACCAGGTAATGATGTTTGGATTGGCATCGTATCTACTTGGGCAGTCAGGTTCACTATCATACTATAGCGTGTCAGGTAGTTCGATACATGATATGGCGGATGTCTGTCAGACAGATATTGGAACACCGGTAGAAACGTACCATAAGCGTTCAGATTCTGGAGTCTACGAGAGGAGATATACAAAATCGCTTGTCCTTGTTAACCCTACAAATAATGCGTATACCATATCCCTGGGTGGATCGTATCAAACTCTTAGCGGGGCGTGGGTCACTCAAATCAAAGTGAATGCGCACACGGGAATAATTCTGATAGGTTGACACCTATCCCTTTTCTCTTATCAAAGGGTAGCAAGAAGACCACCCATTTTAATGGGTGGATGAATTGCGTATACCTTTTTAAGTTTTTCACCATTCTTCACCATTGGAAGTGGTAGGGCGGGGACCGCCCGAACCACGCAACGCAAACGCCTGTGTATTCCCGTGGTAGATCGCAAGGCTGAAAGTGCTGGCGACTGCCGTGACCATCCGTCAGGGTGGTAGGGTTGAGATCCACATGGAAAGTTGGGTCGATGAAGCAGGAAGCCACCATACTTGTATGGTGGTAGTTCACTGCTTTACTACTGTTTGCATTACTTTTCCATCCATATAGTTTGGGACGGGCAGTCCAAGTAATTTGAGGACTGTGGGTGCAACGTCGGAGATATGGATTTTTTCTATTTCCTTCTTCTTGGGGATGTCTGGTCCATTTGCTATGATTATTCCATCTAATGAGTGTGCGAAAGAGTTTGTGGACCTCGATTGTATGGGTGAGAAAGAAGCCATTGCAAGTATATCGTCAACTAGCTCGAGAATAAGATGGGGAAGCGAATTGAGGAAAGGTCCATGATATATCTCGTTTGGAAGAAAAATCTCTTTCAGGATCCGTTTCGTATCGGAAGACCTTAACTTCTCGAGCTCTTTCAATATCTGTGCCTTTTTTTGTAGTCCTTCTTCTGTTAGCCAAATCCCCGCGTAACCCGTTGCGTTACCTGAATGTGAATAAGCAATTGATTTCTCCCAATCGACTTTCTCAGTGTTAAACATCGAAGGAGATTTTTGGTTCTTAAACCGTGAAAGTATATCGTCAAATAAAAATTCGAATGAAGGGTACAGGTCTAAAAATTTGTAGATGATGCGTTTTACTGGAGAAAAGGAGGTAGATTGGAACTCGTCTTTTAATGTCAGAAATCCCATGTCTAAAAGCCATTTGTTCAAATAGAATCTTCTTTTAACTTTTTTCATTCCATGGTCGCTTACGAATAACGTATTTTTATTTTCAAATTCGAAGTGTTCGCTTAGTAGTTGGTCTATGAGAATGTATCTGTCTTGTAGAAGTTTGAGGTCTGATGTACAGTGAGCAGTGCTGTCTAAGGTGTTGAATACTTGGATAAATAAGTCTGTATTTATTTTTTCCTGGAGAATTTTTCCTATTTTAAATTCTAATAGCGTATTTTTCTTTATTCTCTGAATTTCACCCTTTTTAGTAGGTGAAATTTCAGGATCAAAATGCTTAGGCAACTCCATAGTTTTAGTCAAATCCTCTAGGAATGTAGAGGGATAGGAACTGGACATGTGAAGATCCAGCATATACCCATTTACTCGAGATGGAGTGAAAAAAGGGATGTTAATTATGCCGCTTTTTTTACCGTGTTGGCTTGCTATGTCCCATATATATTCGCCAGCCCACCGATTAGTTGTGAACAGGTTTTGACTGTAACCGGATTCGGTTTTTCTTAAATCGAAAAAATCGAAGACTCCTAACTTTCCAGGTTTTTTCCCTGTAAACATGGTTATCCATGCGGGGAAAGTTGTCGGGGGGATTGTTGACCTTAGCGGCATAAAGATTCCGTTTTCAACAATTTTTAAGAAGGTGGGCAGAAGCCCTTTTTCCATCCACTTGTTAAGAAGGATCGGGTCACATCCATCTAGACCGATAATTTGGATTTGCGGGACCATTTTCTTCCCTTTCAATAGTTGTTTACAGAGTGATAAGGAATGGTCTTTTCCCGGAACTCGTGACGGGTATGTCGTCGACCACTTCAACTTCGATTGTGAAATCAGGTAGAGCTCCCTCAAGATAAGAATACATTTCCTGTTTTATATCGAGAGTAAATTTTCTTGTAGGTATGACTCTTAGAAGTAGTTGTCCCGGCTTACTTTGTTCGAACTGATAACTGAAGACATGAGGGGTATAACTTCTTCTAAATAAATAAGCGGAGATTGTAACAAAGGGTGTTTTAGTCCCGTTTTTAGAGATGATGAATTGCCCCTCTCGACCTGTGATATCGGTTATCCTTGGAAATGAAATATCGCAATCATTGTTTTCTGGCCCCTTTATTGCCGAGTCACCGATATCATACCTGATGAATGGCATGACATAGTTATACAAATCTGTGATGAGGATTTTACCCCTCTCCCCCTCGGCAACGGATTTACCAGTTTCGTCTACAATTTCGACTTTGCATAACATCGCATTAACATGTAGGCCTTCACAGCTACCACATTCTTGAGCAACGGCTCCACAAAATTCTCGACTACCGTATCTGTTATAGACCTTTGAGTCGAAGATGTCCTCCAGTAATTTCCTATGTTTATCAATGAGATCTTCGGAGGTGGCGATAATCGCTTTTGGCTTAACGTTCAATTCTAAACTGAGCTCGTCAACATATCTCGCAAAGTTGACTAGCGAAGCAGTATAGCCTTCAAAATAAACGGGATTAACCTCGTTTATTCTTTGAACTATTTTTTTTACTGTTTTCCTATTTATATCAAGAACGGAAACGCGGTTCTTTCCAAATATTCGGTCTCTTAAGATGTCCTTAGTGGACATGGGGCCAGGAGATTTGAAGGCAATATGTCTCTCATGGGGGCCTACCCCCATCCACGTGTTGAAAAGCATGTACGACGCCTGCCTGTGTGGGAATGCGTGTGTATCATTGTAAAACTCAAATGGTTCTCCTGTGCTTCCAGAGGTAGTATTGTAGACAGCTCTGTGCTCAAAACCTTTCGCCATAAGGTTTTTGGGGAAATTTGGCCGTAACATGGGTTTATTGGTTTCAGGTATGAGAGAGAGACCTATGTTCGTTAAATCTTGGCTCGTAATCCCTTTTTTAGAGAAAAGATCTTGATAAAAAGGAACGCGATCCATTGCGGTTATTAACAATTTTCTTATACGTTTATTAACTTTAAAATCAAGTTTTTCCTTTGTATTATGTTGTGTTTTCTTTAGGTTCCATAGAACATTGTAGGAAAAATTGTGTGATCTTATTAAATCTATTGAATCAACACCAATTTGTCCTAGTTTATTTATCACAGTCTATCACTCATTCTTACCTTGCCATTATTTGAGATAATACAGCCTTCATATTTGAGTGTATATCCTCTCGAATATTAATAAGTGATTTCGACATCTTATCGTCAACAGATTCTAGGTTTTCAGATAAATAGAAGAATTTATCTTTCAATACTTTAAAATTCATCTCGTCAATTTTCAGTAGAAGGTTATCAATGCCAAGCTGTTTTGAGATTCCCAGAGCTTTAAAATGCTGGTAAGAGATGATGATGGATGGTATTCCAGCGATAGATGCGAGTATTACGGAATGTAATCTAGTACCAACCAATATTGAGATATCAAGTTCATGTAGATTTTCCATTATTTGGATTGGAGACATGTTTTTCCAGCTTATCTTGTAAACATTGTTCCTGTGTTGCGTATTTATCATTTCTAGAACTAAGTTACATATTTCAACATCATTTTCTTGACCTGGGAGGTAGCTGAATGGTATCAAGTAGACTTTGTAACCTTTCCCACTAAGCATCTCTATGAGTGCTATAATTGATGAGAGATATCGTTGGAAAAGTTCAGGGCTTTCTTTTAGCCATTTTCGAATTGTGAAGCCCACTATTTGTTTTTTCATTTTTTCTTTTGATCGTGTGTGTTCTAATAAGAATGCGAGGTCGCTTGAGACGATCCCGTTTTTTAGAGGAAGGATGTTTTTGTATATATAATTGTATGAGATTTCTTCACGGAACATTATTGCATCGATTTTTTCAAATAAAAGTTTGGCGATCCATCTGTCGATTCCTGGTTTAAAGGGGCCTATACTATGGCCAAGAAATATCACCTTTTTTTTCTTCAAGAATTTTGCATAAAAAAGAGGTATTATTTGGTTGTAGAATCCTTCATTTGACCAGAGATAGTTGCCGCCTACCGCAATAATTAGGTCGGCTTGGTCTATTTCAGATGTTATCTCTTGTACCCGTCTACTGAACTTGCTTATTATGGAGAGCAGGAAAAGTTGGAGAATTAAGTATAGGCTTCCTATCGGAGGTAAATAACTTTTTGAATAATGTAAAGTTGCGGAATACAACATTCGAATGTTTTTAAAAGGCTGCACTACGTGTATCATGGGTAGGATTTTTACCGGAACTTTGAAGCTTTCCTTGTGGTCTACAAAGCTTTTTGAATCCACCGCTAGTAAGGTTATATCGTAATTCTCAAACATTTTATGAATTTGATTTACGGTGGATATAGTTATCGCCGCGTCACCCTTATTGTAGAATGACCAACAATTTGAGATTACGATTTTTGGCAACTTAATAATCGCCTCTTTGGGGCTAAGATTTGTTTTCTATCAATGTTTTATATATTCTTATAATTTCTTCTCCAATAATATTAATATCGAATTTTCTTGCGTGTTTTTTGCAGTTTTCACTAAAATATTCTTTATCTTTTTCTAATATTTCAATAATCTTCATTTTTAAGGAATCAGGGTTTTTTGCTTCAGTAAGATATCCTGTCTCGCCATCTAAAACTAATTCTGGGATTCCTCCAAGGTAAGTCGATACTACAGGAATTCCCAGCGCCATAGCCTCAATTATTGCCGTTGGACAAGCGTCTGGATATGTGGATGGTGCAACGAAAAGACGGCTCTGGCTTAAAATGTTGATCTGTATATCTCTTGGCAGGTATCCTAGGTACTTGATGTTGGAATTTTGGGCACTTTGTTTTTTTACGAGACTCTCTAATTCACCTTGACCAGTTATGAGTAACTCAACGTTTGATTTCTTAAGTTTATTAAACGATTCAATAAGCGTACTAATACCCTTTTGAGGGTGTAACCTGCCTGAGAACAAGATAATATCCTTATTTGTGTCCAAATTATATTCAAGTATTTTTTTTCTAGGATTTAAACGACTTAAAAGGTCATTTTTTATATCTATAAAATTATATTTAGTGGTAATATTTTCTAATTTAAATACTTCTTTCACTATGTTTTTAACATAATCACTTACACTTATTATCTTATCTAAACTTTTTAAACTCTTTTTCATGCGATCTAAATAGTATTTATTGTACAACAGCATTCCAGGGAAAAGAGGTGCATAAGATTTTCTAATGTTAAGCATACATATCGCGCAGTTGTACGGGGTGGGGTTGTTTCGACACCAGTCCTCAATGCCCCAAAATGCTATGCAGGATGGAAATATCCCATGGATCGTGGCTATTAGGGGAGGTTCGACATTAATTTTATCCATGTAGAGCATGTGCGTGCCATGATAGTGTACAATATCGTAGTCGTTTCCGTGTTCGTTTATAGCCACTTTTACTTTCTTGCTGTTCTGAATATATTGATACGTCCACTGAAGGGCAGATGTTCTTCGATGAAACTTTACGCCTCTTTTTATCGTGATGCCAGATTTAAATAATTCGCGGTCATCTACGTTGAGTGCTTCTGTTAGTATGGTGATGTCAAGACCTCTCTTATTTAGAAACTTGGATAATGTGTGTACGTGACGCTCTACGCCGCCAAAAGAAGGGGGAAAAGCGTCAGATACGAGAAGGAGTTTCATGTTAACACCGTAAATATTGAATTATATTTTATAACCAACCTGTGGGAAGCGCCATTCCAATATACATTATTATATTTCGGACTTTTATGATTAGTTATTAAGCCTTTAGTTCGAGTTATCACTTTCTCTTCATAAGTGCCACTCACATCGGACATATATGAGAAGAAGAAATCATGATCAGTCCTGAGTATTCCGGATATAATAGACTTGTTAGAGGATTGCACCATGTCAGGTATCTTCTAGCGAAAGAGCGCGCATGAACGTGAATGAGAAGCAGCTTGTAGAGTCCCTGCTCGACTATATGTGCTGGAGAAGTGCATCGAGGTGGAGCTGCTGGCCACCGATGCGCGCGCGTCTTCTTGAGACCACCCGATAAATATATCACCCAACATCATTCCTAAAATACAATATGAATGATTCACCATTACTGTAGACCACATTATGACTATTACTATATATTTGATTCAAGATAACAGGGGTTACCCTTACAAAAGCCTTCTCCTCAAAAGAACCAGCAGGGCCAGGTAGATGAATGAGAAAATACTGATATTCTCTTACCTCCATATCTGGATATAGTATTCTATTTGGAGGATAATACCAGGTTAAACTATTTCTCGAAAAATTTTTATCTGTTAAACCAATTATTTGGTTTCTCGTAACAGCATCGCACGCAATTCTACCCACCACCCGCTCTTCAGCAAAGTAAATCATATTACGCTGGAATATTGAATTCACATTGCCTTTATATACAATGGGTTCATCAGAGGGTAATTTATCGCTGAGAGACGATGCAGGTGGAATGAACGCAGGATGTTTATAAAACTGTATAGATGAAAATACTACAATTAAAGAAAATAAGATCAACATAACATATTTTCTATATCTATTAGAGATAAGTTCGTACAAAAAAATTGAATACAAAAAAGGATAAATTAAATATAGTAGTCTAAATACTCTAGCCCAATAATTATAACTTATACCAAAACCAATTCCAACAACAGTTAACCCTAAAATAATTAAAGTGAAATAGATTAAAAACACATAAATTAATCCGTATTTATTAAGTACATCTTTTTTTGAGACCATATAATATATACCAAGTAACATTAAAAACGTAATAAATATATCCGCACCATAATGCAATATAATAGTTTTAACAGTTGCCAATATATTTATTTTATATAAAGCAAAAAAAGTAGGTGTAACCGACTCGGATGCACCTAAAAATTTTAAGAAGTCTTTCAATAGTTTTACAGGCGTTATTTGAGACACAATCCACGCAACATCCATAATAATAGTAATAAAAATCAAATTATATATAGAAGAACTAATTTTAAACCTTTTATTTAACCGAATAATTATCATGGTAACTGTTATAATTCCCAAAAAATGAAGTACTTGAATTGAATGAGATAAAATTGAGACTGAGGTAAAAAATATAAATAACATAACATTTTTTAATTTTAAAATAGGTGATTCAATTAATATTACTAATTGAGAAAGTATTAAATAAAAAAATATATATGTAAATAAACTACCCGTAAGTATATAACTTAAAGATGTTGATATTGGAATAGAAGACATAAATAAAGCACATTTAATAAAGTTATTATTAAATTTTTTACTAAAATTTTTTATTATGAAATATGTTAAAAGAGGATAAATCATATTCCAAAAAACAGGTAAAATTTTAAATGTTTGAAATAACGGGATATTTGTTACAACACTAAATATTGCCATACTCAGATGTAAAAGGGGAACTCCAAGATAGTATTGAGAAGTCAGATCATACCTATATTCATAGAATTTAGCCAACCGACCATTTTCTATTATAAAGTTAGCAAGATTATATTGATTATGCTGGTCTATTGATCTGCCTAGAAAAAAGACATATTTTATATTAGGTAATAATATCATAGTAAATCTAGTAATTAAGGCAAAAAGTAAAAGCATCTCTATTTTATCCTCATAATAAAAATATATTATATATGTAACTATAAATAAATAATAGAAAAGTTCTAATCCTAACAAGATCCAAGAATCTTGATAATCCCTACACAGGATATATGAATTTATTAAAAGATTACAGGCCTCAAATACAAGGATGGCACCCAATATTTTTTTAAAGTTTAATTTAATCGATCGGGGAACACTATTTAAACCCATGTTCATCCACACAAGTTCTTCAAATTCATTAATACTCTTACCTTTCCAGCATATTGCATTTGGATTGACACGTATTTCCTTTTCGATTTCATTAGCGTCCTGAATCATTCAACCTACACTGTTAAGGGTGTGAACTACCTCCCTACCCGTCGCGCGCGCGAAATACAAATAGAAGATCCTCCATATCTCATACGTGAATTCTTTTACTATGTTAGAATTTAATTTAATAATTTATTGTATATCTCCAATGTCATTTTAGCCATATTCAAATGAGTATATTTATCCTGAGCAAGTTTACGGTTTCTAACACTCATTTGATGCCTTACATCCGGGTTCGAAACGATAAAATTAAGCGATTTCTCGAGCGTGAGAACATCTCCCGGCTTCACTAGAATACCGTTATGATTGTTCTTGATTATCTCTGGGATGCCACCGACTTTACTCGCAATTATTGGTTTACCCAAAGCCAAGGCTTCCAAGATCACCATAGGAAAAGCTTCATATATTGAGGGCAAGATGACTGCCAGGCTATTCTCATAGAGCGCTTTTTTCTCTTCCATTTTAGAAATGTGGCCTAAAAATAAGACATTATCTATTGAATTGGCCATGGATTTTAACTTATTTTCATAAAATCCAGTTCCAGCAATTGCTAACTTGTACTCATTCGTTCTAGAAGTAAATCTACTGAATGCTTTTAATAAATATTCAATTCCCTTTATTGGATCCAGTCTTCCCATAAATAAAAAATATCTATCTTTCTTGAGATTGAATTTCTCTAACGTATTTTCTTTTGTATTTTGTAATGTCCAATCTATGTCTATTCCATTCGGTACTACGTGAATGTTTTCATTATTTTTCTTGGTATGTTTATGTATTTTTTTCTTTAGATCTAAACAAGGGCAAATAATTTTATCCGAATTTATTGAAGATAATAAATCTCCAAAACTCCCTATGGAATTCTTAATTACTAATTCAGAAATATCTGTAAAAGATCTAGGTTGATGCAAGGAAATATTTGTCATAAACTCATTAATTTGCGTTGAATGAAAAGTGCTTATTAGGGGAATGCCGGGTGTTGTTAAAATTATGTGAGGCTCATTAAAATGGAACATCTCGATATCGGTTTTTTTTAGAATTTTTTTCATGAGTTTAGCGCCATAATACGAAAAAAATAGCCTTCGCCAATACTGAATATCTGGTATGTTTATTCTAGATATTTTCTTCCCAAATTCAGTCTTAACACCACGCGTAATAACGTGAACATCAACCCCAAAATATTCAAGACCCTTAACAAGCAACTCTGCATAAGTTCCAGCACCCCCGTAAATATGTGGGGGGTATTCGAATGAAACTAAGCAGATTTTCATTTTAACCGTTACTACTACTCTGTGGTTTAAATAGTTCTTCTTGTTGATTCAACACGCTCTATTTTATCATGGCCGACTCGAGACACGAATATTTGATAGATTGCCTTAAGTAAGCTGATTTCTAATTGAATTAACAAAATTATTAGCTTTCTGGAGAGGAGGGATAAGATTATGATTATTCCAATTGCTGAATATAAATAAAATAAAAAGTATGCTGTATCATAGATAAGTCCAATAACCATTGATAATAGCGCTACAAAAGGTAGAAGCGGAAATATAAAAAGAACCAATGTATTAAATGGAAGTGTAAACATGCCAAATTTCCCATATTTACTATTTAGAATCATATCCTTGAAAATTATTAAATTCCGCATCCAATTAGCGGCTCGAACGGTTTTTTGTTTAATATATCCCGAATCATCGTTTGGCGCATATTCGTCAAATATCACATTCTGATCATATATAACCTTGTAACCTTTTTTTCTTACCCAAAAGGCCATCGAAGTGTCAATTGAACCCGTATTCTCAACTGCGGTAATGTCCTCAACAAGTTCTCTTCTATATGCCGTCGACTCTCCCTTGATGTAGAAAGTAGAGTCCATATTGCTCTCGGCTTTTCGAATAAAATTAACTATTTTTAGGTATAATAACTCGATCTGCCCAATTTTTTCATCAGTATTTAAAATTTCACTCCTTGCTGTCACTGCACCGATATCCTGATTTTCGAAGTTAGAGATTAGATTAAATAACGCATCAGGTCTTGGAAACGAACCCGCCTCGTTCAATACTATAATATCCGTGTTAGATGCTTTGATTCCCGCTTGAATGGCAATACTGTACCCCATACGTTCATCGAATCGAATTAACTCAAAATTCGGCTGAATATCGACATGTTTTTGAAGTAACTCAGTCGTTGAATCTGAAGAATCATCTATGAAAATTATCTTTATTTTATCTAAGGGATATTCTGAATTATATATGTTTTCTATCCTTTTTTCTATAATCCTTTCTTCATTATGAGTAGGGATTAATATTGATATCTGAGGATATATCATCAGTTCATTATTATGATTATTATTTGTTTTATTATTGTAGTATAGTAATAAGAAACCATATGAAAAAAGGGTTATTATAGGTATAAATATTGTAGTAAGAAAGATTTCCCGTAAAATGGAATAAAACGGCATAATTTATACTCCTATCTATTTATCTTTCGAATAGTAGACTCTGAAGGTTGTTCTTAACTATCGATGCATCATGATCATTCACATACCAATCAATAGTTTTCTGAAAACCTTCCTCATATGAATATTTTGGTTCCCAATCTAACAATTTCCTGGCCCTTGTTAAATCTGCAGCTCTAGAAGCAACACCCTGAGGTTTGGTTAAATCATGGTGTATCTTTTTTGGTCTCCAATTTAATATTTTAAATATTTTTTCTACGACATCATTAATTATGATTCTATCATCCCTTCCAGCATTTACTGGTGTGCCATCACTAATCTTTGTGGATGTTAATATCATTGCATCCACAATATCTTGAACATATGTGAAATTCCTATCTTGCTTTCCGTTTCCCCAAATGACATAAGGATCCATCTTTATGAAAGCCTTAGCTATCAAGGCAATTATCGCGTGTGTCTCATTTTCCCTTGGCCCGTATGCTGTATAAATACGAACAGATGATGTTTTCATACCATATTGCCTGTGATAAGCTTGTAGAGCCATTTCTCCCATTAATTTTGCCCACCCATATTCAAGGTCGGCATTAGCTTTTCCCATCACGAACGGGTCTGCATCTTCTTCTCTTAAAAGATATGAAGAGCCAGCCTCTTCTTGAAGAAACACGGGATAAACGCATGCAGAGCTAGCAAAACAAATCTTGTTAACGTCCGCGTTTTTTGCTTCCTCGAAAACCAGCTGATCTATTATCATATTTGTACAACATTCGGCGGGATGAGTATCAATGTATCCTCTTCCGCCGTGTAACGCTGCTAAATGAAATACAATATCGACATCCTTCATCATTTTTTTTGTGAACTCTTTATCTTTCAAGTCCCCGATAAATAAGGATAAATCATCTTTCTGATATTCAACATCGGATATTTTCTTTAATATTCGACTGACGTTTTTCATTCTCCCACTTGATAGATCGTCAGCAATTTTTACTTCAGCACCTTTTTCAAGTAATGTATCCACTAAGTGGCTTCCTATGAATGAAGCCCCCCCCGTAACTAAAACTTTTTTATCTGAAAACATTTTTTCACTCCATCCACCATACAGATATTCTCACTATTAATAAATGACGTTTTATACCTTTCGGGATTTTATTATGGATTTATCATATCGATCAATAATATGTATCGTTTATACGCGCGCGCGGGAATCAACACCATTAAATAAAATAAATAGCGTATTATATGAATTAAATCAAACAAAAAGGTCCACCTCATCATTATAACTCATTATCATACACCTTCAAGTACTGGGGGAATAATATCTCCTACGATTTTAGCGTATAACTTTAAAGCTTTTAATTCTAATTTCCATAATATACTATCTAAAGTATAATTCATCTTGGGAAATTCCTTTATTAAATCCTCCATTTTATTATTAATATCTAATAGATCAACTACATTCCCATTAGATAAATTTTCTTTTTTTGCTAGTTTTAAATAAGATACATTATTTGAATTATGTCCAACTATTTTTGCTGCTATAAGATCTGTGGAATAAGCATTATCGCCTCCAATTATAACACCCATTTTTTTGGGGTTTTTGCCGGATACTATTATTCCATCTACTATTACTAGATCAGAAGGAATAATCTTATTTATAGCCACAATTACTTGAGGTAGTCTGTCATGATAAGAAAATTTTCTTGGTTTAGCTATTACTCCAAACATATTTTTTAAAGCACATGAAAAACCTATTTCTCTATGTGTTTTTAGTGTAGGAACATTAATAATAAAATCAGAATCTACTAATATTTTACTAACTGGTAAACTAATCATTTTCCCATTAACTATAACTTCTTTATCAATTATTTCACCTTTACTTAAATTAATTAATTCAACATTTTTTTCACGTGCAAGCTTAGTATAGCCTAGCATCTTAAAAGAATAACGCGTTTTCATTGCAGAAGCATCTGATTCACCTACATATATCGCCACATCATCTCCAGCTCTTTCTCTCACCACATCAATAATAGCAGATACAACCCTAGGATCTGTGGTTTGACCAGTAGAATAATCCCAATAATAGCATAAATTTGGCTTAATAATAACACTACCTTGTTCTAGATTAACACATAATCTATCTACGGCATTTTCAATAGAGCAAACAATATTATCATATGATATATCATCTATAACAGAGAGAATAACTTTATTCATTTATAACAACTCCATATATCCTATATGCATCATCTATATTTTTTAATACGGAGAGCTGATCGTTTAGGTTAACAGGCGATCCTAGACCATTTTGGATGCAAGAAAAAAAGTGATTTAATATTTTATTGAAAGATGAATAGTAATAAGTATATGATAAATAATTCAGTTCCTGCAAAGTCAACCTTCTGAAAAAATTCTTTATCCCTTCCTTCATAGCGTGAAGGTAAAGGTTCTTTGGAGTAAAATTATCGGTTGATACATATCCAACTGTTCCGTGCAAGTTCACCCTAAAATTAAAATTCGGGAATAACATCTTTGAAAACCAGCCAACATTTAAAGTACATCTGACATTATCCTGGGATTTTAAAATTATAGTCGCAGCGTCCTCTACATCTAGATTATACCTATACTTTAATGCAGAAAATTCCACATCTAATTCTCCAAACATCCACTGCAATAAATCAAGTAAATGATAGCCTAAATCCAGTAATGCGCCTCCTCCAGATCGCTCCTTATCAAACCACCAATCTGCGACAAGTGCAGGCACTAATGGATGGGAAAATGGGCCATCCATAATCAATTCAGTAGTGCCAAGAACGACATCTCCTATAGAACCATCTTCAATAATTTTTTTTACTTTTTCGACACAATCAAAATATCGATAATTCACCCCTACCATGAGTTCGAGATTTTTCTTTTTAACTTTTTTAACTACTTCATTGGCCTCTTTAAAATTTCTGCAAAGAGGTTTATCGACGAATATTGCTAGATCATTTTCTGCACAATATAATATGCTTTCCTTCTTCAAAAAATTAGGTAAAGATACTATAATGGCATCAAGATTTTCCCTATTAATCATCTCTTTGTAATCTGAATATTTTATTATACGAGATTTTTCTACAATATTCAAATTACGCTTCTTCAAGTCGGCAACTGCAACGACATCAACATTTTCATTTTTAATTGCATTCATATAATGAAGTTTCCCCATCTTACCCAAGCCAGCTATGCCGATCTTGATCACAGTTACATCTCAACCCATTGCTTTCGCGCGCGCGAAAATAAATAAGTTATGAAACAATACTTCACATCTTTTACAATATTCGTTGTACCATTCGTTTCTAATGAAAAGTCAAAGTACTTAGAACCAAGGGATTGAGCGAATGCGCGCGCGCTGAGTATATCACGGCGCATAGTTCGAAGGGGACGGAAAGGGACCCTGAATAATAATCGTGTTGACCTCGGCGGGATATGCATTTCCCTCTCAGATAGTTGACGATCCTGTCTTGGAGCTTGTTCTGACGCGCGCAGGAGCGGGTAACTCACAAATATAGTATACCTATCCCTGGAGAATCGTCTTCATTTGGAGATATGATTTCTTTGAAATGATATTCATTCTTAATTTCGTTCCAGAATTTTCTTACGGTGAAATCTCTTGATTTTATATCATGAAAAGCGATAATTCCCCCTTCAGAAAGAAAACATTTATAATTTTCATAATCCTTTTTGACACCTTCGTAGCTATGATCTCCATCTATAAAGATGAAATCTACCTTTTTATGCTTTAATATATTTGATAGTTTATTTACTGTTTTAATACTGTGTGAATTCCCTTCAATAAATTCATAGTTTATTTTATTATTAAATTGTCTATAAAACTCCTTTTTCTTATTAGGAATTCTACGAGGAAGATCCATGCTAATCAATGTTTTACAACTTTTCAGGGCTCTTGACCAAATATATAGAGTTCCTCCCTCTGCTGTACCGATCTCAAGCACCGTCTTTGGGTTCTTTTTTTGAACTGTTAAAGCCAGGTGCTTTATTTCATAAACTTTTTGTTGAGGCTGTATGTTGGTGTAAGGGCTTAGACCTGCATATTTTTTCGTAGTGGCGAGAATGTCATCAATGTTATTCTCTTCATACATCAATCTCTTAAGGATTTCAACTGATTTTCTATAAATTAACTCGTCTACATATCTAAAAGTATATCCAGATAGAAAAAAAATCGTCCAAAAAATAGTTGAAAATATCAGTGATATTTTCATAGGATTCGCCATAAACCATTTTATTCTTCTTCTTAAGGGGGGATGAAATACAATAGTTTCGAGATTGAAAAAGAAAATGTGTAAAAAATTCTTTCCTTGGTAACTTTCTTTGTAACACTTAAACATAGTATCAACACGCTTACGCGATCACATGCTCACATGATTTCTTGAATCAATTCACAAATCCAAATACCCTTAAATACATTTTTACGCGCGCGCGAATATGAGACGATAAATAACATTTTATCAAAGGGTAGCAAGAAGACCACCCATTTTAATGGGTGGATGAATTGCGTAAACCCTTTTAAGTTTTTCACCATTCTTCACCATTGGAAGTGGTAGGGCGGGGACCGCCCGAACCACGCAACGCAAACGCCTGTGAAATCCCGTGGCAGTTCGCAAGGCTGAAAGTGCTGGCGACTGCCGTGACCATCCGTCAGGGTGGTAGGGTTGAGATCCACACGGAAAGTTGGGTCGATGAAGCAGGAAGCCACCATACTTGTATAGTGGTAGTTCACAAGTTAAGATTAACATCCCAATAAAAATAGGGTTTATCGCATATGCTTTTTATTTTTCTTTTTAGTAAACCGATATTTTCTGCATCTTTTAATTTCCAAGATAAAATGTCTAAATCAACATTTTTATCAACCACATCTTGGTACTTTAACAATATGTTTCTCTCAATAGCATGATTCTCTGTTAAATCTTTAATAGATATAATTAATTGTTGATCTTCGAATGTTAAGTTATTATACGCTTTAATCATCGATCTCTTTTTGTTATAATCCTGAAATTTGAAAGTTATTAAAACTCCTAGAAATAAAATTCCTGCAATAGTCATTAAAAACAAACCATTTTTTGCTATGTCTAAAGAAATAACAGACCATTCTGAAATTGGACCCCAATATTCCACAATAGCTACTCCGATGGGTATCAATTCATTTTCAATTTTTCGAAAATCATCAGATTCATCAATCATCTTAATAACACTTATTTTAACCCATTTTTCATCATAACCATCAAAAATTTGAAAATATGATCTAGTATACCAGTATAATATTACTTGTCCTGCCGAAGATTCTTTATTTTTAAATACGAAAAACCTTGCGGTTAGAGGAGGATTCTCAAGAAGATGAATATCTCTCAAGTCTAGTTGGTCAACTTTTGGCGTCCCGCCGTAACTTTCCGGAGAGGTTATATAACATACTTCCCAGGCATGGAGACAACCCTTTGTATCTCCAATTTCCAAACCAACCCAAATAGATGGTTTGATTTCATCTTTTGAATCATATTTATAAAAAAGGGAAGCATCTTGACCAGAGACCTCTTCGAAATCTCTATCTCTTAAAACGAAGTTTAAATTGTAACCATCGATTTCCGGAAGTACATTCGATACAATACGTTCACCTGACGCTTTTTGAACTAAAACCTCGGCTGCACTTTCTGTCAAAGTAAAAACCGGAACCTGAAGGAAAATAAGAGGCACAAGAACAATAAGAATCAACGAATATTTTCCAACATCAGTGATTGAAAGTGGTAAATGTGGAGAACTCAATATTTTACCACAGTCGATACAATAATTTTTATCTTCACTAAGATTTAAATGAGAACATTTATCTACTGCATTTCTAAAAAAAGATAAATTTAAAAACTTTTCAGCGAAAAGGATAAGAATTAATGTACCTATAAAAATTAGTGTCCATCCACCTAACATATGAAAAAGATTTAATGCAAAATTTGGACCTGAGAAAAATCCTATTAAAACAATTACCATTATTCTGAATATGTTCATAAAATAAATTATAGGGAATCCTAAAAAGAAAATTAATATTTTCTTAAAGATAGAACCACGAGAAATATAAGCTATAAATACGGAAAATAATAGAAAACCTATAAGAGAATATAACCCAGAACAAGCTATATCTATCGCAAAAGGTATTCTGACCCCAGTTGAAGTTGTTAGCATAATAATTGGACTACCAAAAGTTACAGATAGTTCAACAGGTAAACCGGCTAATTTCAAAACATAGTATGCTGCCTCAGAACTAAATATAGATAATGTCGAACCTATTGGTTGAAGGATATCAATGGGAAGTGGTATAAGTAAAGATAAGAACATTATTGGAAAAATTAATGCCTTTAATGTCATCCAATTAAAAACTAATAATACAATTCCCGCTATAAAAAGAGTAAAAGATAACATATGAATCTCTAAAGGTATAAAAGTATAAGACCCATACCACTTCATAAGATAGGCCATTAAACACATCAAAGAACCCAATAATTCATTTCTTTTAAAATAACTCCCATATAATGTCGCATCTGCATACGTTGAAGCTACAAAAACATACTTTCTAATTCTGTATAACAAATAAATTAACAGAAAAGGAATAGCCAAAATATGAGAACTTATTTCATTATTAAGAGCCTCATTAACTAAAAGTACAAGATCTTGAAAATAAAGCACTAAAGGAACTATCAAAACCAATAGAGATTTAAAAATAAATAAAGTATTATGTTTTAAAAACGAAATAGTATTATCTAACTTTATCAAACCTCTAAATTGTTGCGGCACGGCAAAATTTAATTTATTTTTCAATCCAACCACATTACCAAATAATTTTATCAAAGGGTAGCAAGAAGACCACCCATTTTAATGGGTGGATGAATTGCGTAAACCCTTTTAAGTTTTTCACCATTCTTCACCATTGGAAGTGGTAGGGCGGGGACCGCCCGA
>Ga0209991_10000435_pt1 | contig 18553 bp, 16 predicted proteins | sample ChitaG_FD_183167 | JGI IMG/M metagenome (GOLD analysis project Ga0209991, IMG submission 183167) | Deep subsurface microbial communities from South Pacific Ocean to uncover new lineages of life (NeLLi) - Chile_00310 metaG (SPAdes)... | ecosystem: Environmental > Aquatic > Marine > Oceanic >... | reverse complement strand
CCCGACAAAACGAGCCAAACCACCAAAGAAACTGTCAGAAGTCCTCCAACCAACGCCAAATAACAGGCCAACGCAGCCTTTGCTTTCCATTTAGGCTGATTCTCCATGCTCGCTTCCTCCACATGCTGATAATCCTATACACACTTTCATTATGAATTTTTTTATCTTTTGAAGGTAATATCTCGGCTTTGACACAGAAACATTGAACGAAATCGAAGTCCTTCCTAAGAGTTATGTCTTGGCTCTTGTGAACACGTAGAAAATAATGTCAAAAACTAGCAGAATTCCTGCAAGATGGATGAAGGCACCGAAGTATCCAGCAGTTGTGGCGAGAATGAACCCTGTTATTATGGGGCCCAAAGCTTGACCCATGTCCATAACGGTGCTCAAAAAGCCAATTGATGCTCCGTACAATTCTTTACTAGTCAAGTCTGAAACAAGTGCAGTCGTAGAAGACGTAGCAGTTGAAAGTCCTAACCCATAAACGATTGAGACCGCAACGAGTTCCAGAAACTGACTTGCAAAAGGGGTAGCAACCAAAGGCAAACTTCCAATAATCAACCCAACAAGTATAGGCATCCTTCTGCCATACCTGTCCGAAATTCTACCTATAAAAGGCTTAGTAACCATAACTATAACAAGCTGCGATCCCATAACAATTCCAATCAAAAGGGCATCAAACCCCAAAGACTTGGCGTACAACACTAAGAAAAACTCAAACGCACCAAGCGTATAATACTGAGCTCCTTCCACCAAACTCGTAACAAATATGCCTCTGTTCCCAGCAATCTTCCTCCAGCCCCGAAAAATATCAGAAAACCCTTTCCATTCGTCCCTACGCCTAACAGTCCTTCTTTCTGTGGCTCTGTGTCCACGCAAAGCCAAACCGGTTAAAAGCGCCACTACACCAGCAACCCCAACTGAAACATAGACCGCACTATAGTTCGAACTCGTAGCAGACAGAATGTAACCCCCCAAGAAAGAAGCAGCGCCCCTACCGATCATAGTCGCTGAAGAAAAAGTTGAAACTCTTTCCGCCTTGCTCTTTGGAAAACTCTCCACAATCGCAGCGCTGGCCACAGGAACAAAAACAGCCGTAGCAAAACCATGATAAAACCTCACCAAAACAAGCTGCCAAGAAGAAACCACAAGAATATAAAGGAAAGGAGCGGAAGCAAAAACAAACGCAGATAGGATTAGCATTCTTTTTCTTCCAAACACATCCGAAATAGACCCCGCAGGAAGGCTCACAAGAATCCCGGGAACCGTAGAAGCAGCAGCAACAAACCCCATCAAATATTCAGGAACACCAAGACTATCCGCAAACAAAGGCAGAACCGGCCTTTTCGACATCGTTGAACTCAAAATCGCAAACAAACCCATAACACACAACACGACAAAGAAGCCGTTTCTATCCATATCGGTCTCTCACCAAATCACAAATACTCAACAACTAAGAACAAGAAGACCTTATACAATTTCGCTCTCAAAAAGAGTTTCTACTCGCTCAACTTTCCCTCAAAAAAAGTAGCGCTAAAAAACATCACACACAAAAAAGGAGAGTAATCTATCATGAGACTCTTATTCGAGCCTTTTAAAGTCACTATAGTTTTCCAATCACCATCCTCGACCAAAACCATGGCCCCACACCTTATTCGGAGGGCGGAGCATGATGTGTATCAGCTTCGCTAATTCTCGTCCAATCATCTGTTTTTGTATAGTTTTGGGAACATGGTTGTTCGTCGCCAACATCAATTTTCGCGAACGCCAGAAATAGATGATATCAAAATCCCATTGCCTACTTTTATATTCAACCTTAGCATGATGTTTACTCCAAGTGACTGTGGAGAGGTCTATTCTGGTGGTTACCAAACTTGACCCTAAGTTCAAAGACGAAGTTTCAAAGCTTCCTGGAGGACAGAACATAAAGAGGTGTTTTCAGTGTGGAACATGCAACGTCGGATGCCCGGTCAGGGAGATAGAGGAGAAATACAACCCCCGAAAGATCATACGGATGACCATACTTGGCATGAGAGAAAGGGTCCTCTCAAGCGACTTCATATGGCTGTGTTCTGCTTGTTACACCTGTCAAGAACGGTGCCCCCAGGACGTTAGAATACCTGAGGTGATGAACGCTCTCAAAAATCTGGGAGTCAAGGAGGGGTACATCCACAGCTCCTTTGCTAAACGAGCAGAGCTCATAGGAACACAGGGCAGGCTATTCCCCGTAAGCCAGTTTGATAACAATAAACGGAAAGAACTTGGGTTGCCGCAAATTCCACCTGAAAACAAAGAGGTTCAAGGACTCTTTAAGCTAACAGGCCTGAACAAACTGTCGAGCGCAAAAGGAGGAGAATGAAGTGAAGTACGCCTTTTTCCTAGGATGCCTTGCCCCCGTGATGTCTAGACAGTTTGAGCTTTCAACGAGAAAAGTCGCCAAAAAACTTGGGTTGGAACTCATAGACATGGAAGACTTCGCTTGTTGCGGCTTCCCCATAAAGTCTGTTGACCAAGAAACAACCTTGCTTCTAGCCGCTAGAAACCTAAGCGTTGCTGAGGGCCTAGGCCTAGACATATGCACCATCTGCACAGGTTGCGCCTCCGCATTAGCGGAAGCCAACAAAGAGCTGATGCACAATGATGGATTGTTAGAAAAGGTTAACGAGAAACTGCAGAAAATAGGTCGGACCTACAAAGGAAGTGTCAAAGTTAAGCACTTTGTGCGAATTTTATATGAAGATGTTGGTTGTGAAAGAATAAAAAGCCAAGTTAAGAAAAGCTTGGAGGGGCTCAAGTTTGCCTCCCACTATGGGTGCCATTATCTTAAACCCTCAGACGTTTTTGACAAGTTCGAGGACCCCGAGTTTCCGAGAAGTCTGGATGAGCTTGTCTCTGCTCTAGGCGCGGAAACTCTTGAATACGAAGAAAAGATGCATTGTTGCGGAGGGGTGATTTTGGATGTAGACGATAAAATTGCACTGGCAATGGCTCAGAAGAAGCTCGACCACGTCAGCGCTATGGGCGCCGACGCAATGGTTCTGATGTGCCCCCTGTGTGGCTCCATGTATGACAGAAATCAGAGAGTGATGGAGAGAAGATTCAACGTCGCTTATAACCTACCCGTACTATTCTATCCTCAAATCCTTGGGCTGGCTCTCGGAATCGATCCAAAAGGGCTAGGGTTAGATCTGAACCGTGTGAAAACGTCTGATTTGCTGAGCAAACTTGGTGTCTAAGTTTAGAACTTTTATTCGCCCGTTTTTTCCTTTGTCCCTTTTTTCCATCTATAAATCAATAAAGTTTCATCGATTTTGGTTAGCTCTTTGATGTACTCCGCATAAAGTTCTGGTTTTAATAATTTTTCCAGTTCCTTGTCAAGGTTTGTGGGGCGAATAATGGTTATCCAACCTTTGCCATAAGGGTCTTGATTTATGATGCCAGGAGTGTCAAATAGTGCGTTATTGAATCTGAGAACCAGGCCTGAAAGAGGACTTAATATCTCAGAGACACATTTTACTGACTCTATTTTGCAGATTGTCTCCATTCGTTTGACTTCAGCTCCCTTCTTCCCTACGTAAAAATATGTAATTTCCCTTAATGCTTTCTGAGCATAATCTGTGACGCCGATTTTCGCGGTATCAGCGTTTTCTATTAAGATCCACTCGTGTTCCTTAGTGTAATAATAACGTTCAGGAATGTCGTATGTGTTGACTTTCATTGATTAAACCTTCTAGGCTCCCGATCTCACTCTAGGCGAAATTGGCTTTGAATCCGCAGTCAGCGTCTAATGGAGGTTCCTATCTAACGTCGCCGTATTTTCTTTGCGACAATCTCTGCGGCTGTTGCTACGGGCTCCACCGTCTCAGCTACTGGAGGAGCGTAACTGGTATCTGCCGTTGAGAGCTCCAACGCCGTCATTTCTTTTTGTATCGCCACGGAGAGCATGTTAATTCTCTGCGCCACGGCTTCTCCACCGATTATCTGGGCTCCCATGACTCTTCCCAAAATCGGCTCAGCTACGATTTTCACTTTAACTTCCTTTCCTCCAGGGAAATAATGTGCCCGCGTTCTTCCTGTTATGGTTGCACTGAGTGTTTTGAAACCGACCTTTGCAGCTTGAAACTCTGAGAGACCTACTGCGCCAAGTTCAAAATCGAAGATTTTCGAAACTGCACTGCATATGACACGTGGATTGGCTGCATATCCTCCTGCGGCGTTTACCCCCGCTGTCGTTCCCTGCCTAACCGCGTTGGTTCCTAGTTGATAAAGGCAAGGTAACCCTGTGATATCGCTTTGAGATTCAACACAGTCTCCAGCCGCGAATATGCCGGAAACACTGGTCTCCATTCTCGGGTTCACCCTGATAGCTCTGGTCACACCCAGTTCTACTCCTAGTCCCCTTATCAAGTCTGTTCTAGGTCTAATGCCTGCCGCCATAACAACAACATCTGCATCTATTTCTTCACCTGCTACACTTACGCCTTCAACCTTGTCTTTTCCCAGAATTGCCTCTACCCGCCTGCCTACCACCACATCAACGCCATGTTCTTCTATTTTCTTCTGTGTATAATCGGCCATGTCTTCGTCGAATAATGCAGGGAGAATATATGGCACCACTTCAACGATTGTGGTTTTGATTTTATTCGCTGCGAAGGCATGTGCTGTTTCTAAGCCAATAAATCCAGCACCTATAACAATAGCTCTCTCAGCCGTTTTCATTGTCTCTTGAATTGCTTTTCCATCATCCACCGTCCTCATTGCGAACACTCCTGGAAGGTCGTGACCTTGCATTGGTATAATAAATGGTTCAGCACCAGTGGCGAGGATCAATGAATCATACTTTAATGCTTCAATGTTTCCTTCCTTGTTTTCAACCAGAACAATTCTGTCATTGGGATTGATGGACCTAGCTTCAGTTTCAAGACGTAGATCAAATTTCATCATTCTATAATGGGATGGAGGAAATGCCGTAAGGTCATCAAGACTGGGTATCTCACCCGCCAGTACGTAGGGTATGCCGCAGCGAGAGTAGGCTGGATATGGCTCTTTATCTATTAGGGTTATTTGAGCCTTTGAATCGGTTTTGCGGACCGCGTTGGCAGCATGAACACCAGCAGCGTTAGCACCGATAATTACTATTTTCCTAGGCAAGGTTCATTTTCTCCTAGACTTAATCCTTGACGAGAAACTATACGGTTGCATTGCTTCTTTAAATTTGTTGTTCTCCAATTTGCGAATAAGAAATTCCTAAATAAAGGTGTATAAAATTATAGTAACGTTCTAAGGTTTGGTTGCTATGGAGGAGACTAAGACATTCAAAGACCTGACCAAAGAAGTGATTGAAAGGGGAATATGCGGTAAATGTGGTGGATGCATCTCCTTTTGCTCAGCAGGAGAACTCAACGCCTTAGAAATGGGCGAGAACGACTTGCCACGATATATCAACGAGGACAATTGTCAAAAATGCGGAATATGCTACCTCATATGCCCCCAAACAGATACTTTAAACGCAGAACTTCAGGAGAAGTTTGGTTGGAAGCCCCCTACAGGATATTACCAGAGGATAACTTCAGCTCAGACAACGAATAAGGAGATAATGACGGTTTGCACAGACGGAGGGGTGGTGACCTCCCTCCTCTCATACTTAATGGAGCGCAATCTGATAAATGGCGCCGTTGTCTCAAAGAAGATTGGACGCTTCGCCAGAAAGGCGATAATCGCCAGAACGCCTGGGGAGCTCATCGAAGCGGCTGGCTCTGCGTTCTCAGGGTCCCTTCACCTAGAAGAATTAGGGGGGAAATATACTACATACACTCCTATTTTATCCACGGTAAAGAGCTTGGAGAAAAGTTATTTACGGGATATAGCTGTGGTCGGAACTCCATGCCAGATTAACGCGATCCGAAAGATGCAGTGCCTCGGAGTCCTCCCAGCCCACCTAATAAAATATACGATAGGGCTATTTTGCATAGAAAACTTCTCCTTTGATGACTTTGCGAGGGGAAGGTTAGAGAAGAAACTCGACATCAATCTAGAGGATATCGTCAAACTAAATATCAAGGACGACTTCATAATCACCCTCACTAATGGCGTGGCAATCCATGTCCCATTAGAAGAGATACACGAAGTCGCTCGCCCAGCATGTTTCACGTGCCACGATTTTAGCAACGAGTACGCAGACATTTCAGTTGGGGGACTTGGTTCGCCTGATGGATACACTACAACCGTTTTAAGGACAAAGGTCGGCGCTGCAGTCTACGATGAGACTCTTCGTAAGGGTTACATACGGGAGAGAACCTTCGAAGATGTGGAGGAGAGTAGGCTGGATAAGGCAAGGATGTTGGCCAAAATTGTTTCCTTCGCTAGAATGAAGAGGATGAGAGCCAAGGAGAGGCTCTTGGAATTGACTGGGGGAGAAGCCATTGGAAGAAAAGCCTAAGGCGGTTCTGGTTATTGGTGGTGGAATAGCGGGCATTCAAGCCGCCCTCGACCTCGGAGATATGGGAATGAAGGTGCACCTAGTTGAGAGGAAGCCTAGCATAGGGGGGAGAATGGCTCAGCTCGACAAGACTTTTCCAACAAACGACTGTTCTATCTGTATACTGGCCCCCAAACTGGCTGATTGCTTCAGACACCCAAACATTACCCTCCACACGCTGTCGGAGGTCAAAAATGTAACGGGCCAGATGGGAGATTTCTCAGTAAAGTTACTTGAGTATGCCAGATTTGTTGATGAAGAGAAGTGTGTCAACTGTGGGGATTGCGTCGCAAAGTGCCCCGTAAAGGTGCCTGACGAGTTTGATATGGAACTGAGAAAGAGGGAGGCCATATATCCATACTACCTGCAAGGAGTTCCTGCGGTCATGACCATTGACAGGGAAAACTGCCTTTACCTAACGCGAGGTGTGTGCAGAATCTGCGAGAAATTTTGTACTAGCGAGGCAATAGACTTTGAGCAGAAAGACGCAGATGCCATGTTGAACGTTGGCGCCATCATCGTCGCCACCGGTTTTGACCCTTACGATCCATCTGGAATACCCCAGTATGGCTACAAAAGATACAGAAACGTAATCATTTCTTTGGAATACGAGAGACTGATATGCGCTTCGGGACCCACTGGAGGGCACCTCACGAGGCCCTCAGACAATAGACCCGCAGAGAGAATAGCTTTCGTCCAGTGCGTCGGGTCTAGAGACTTCAAAAACAACCCTTACTGTTCATCCGTCTGCTGTATGCACGCAACTAAGGAGGCTATGCTCGCCCGTGAACATAATCCCAAGGTGAAGTCCTGTATATTCTACATTGACCTCAGGGCCGCAGGTAAAGGTTTTCAAGAGTACGTGGCGCGGGGAGAGCAAGAGTATAACATATCATATATCAGAGGAAGGGTAGCCAAGATCACCGAAGATCGTGACGAGAACCCCATAGTTTGGTATGAGGAAACCCAAAGCTCTAAAACAAATAAAATGACCGTAGATCTGGCGGTTTTGGCGACAAGCCTGATGCCGAGGAGGGACGTAAAGGAACTAGCAAAAGTCCTGGGCGTCGAGCTTGACGAATATAACTTCTTTAAGACAGACCCTCTCAATCCGCTGGACACAACGAGGCCGGGAATATTCGTGTGCGGTTGCTGTCGGGAGCCAACGGACATACCGGAGTCCGTAGCCCAAGCGAGTGGAGCAGCCGAGAGGGCTGCAGAAACGGTGATGAGGTGACAAGAGCTTGAATGAAGTGAGAGTCGGCGTTTTCGTCTGCCACTGCGGAACGAACATAGGAGGATTTCTGGATGTCCCGGGACTCGCTAAATACGCCCTAAACCTACCCAACGTTGTTTTCGCGAAGGACAACCAATATACATGCTCCGATGCCGGATTGACAGAAATAAGAAACGCTATAGCTGAAAACAAGCTGAACCGCGCGGTTGTAGCCTCTTGCACCCCTAGGACCCATGAACCACTGTTCAGATCAACCTGCAAGGAGGCAGGACTGAACCCCTACCTCTTTCAATTCGTCAACATAAGGGACCAATGCTCTTGGGTTCACATGCAAGAAAGGGAGAGGGCAACCAAAAAGGCGAAGGCCCTCATAAGGATGGGAGTCGCAAGAGCGGTGTTGCTGGAGCCCTTAGAAGAGATCGAGGTTGAGGTCAACCCCCGCGCTCTGGTGATTGGCGGAGGAATAGCGGGAATGACCTGTGCACTAAGCCTAGCCAACCGAGGCTTTGAGGTGAAGCTGATAGAGAAGGAGGACCGATTAGGCGGGACTCTAAACAATCTCTACATGCTTTACCCAACACATGAAGAAGCCTCAAAGCTGGTTCAGGCGAAGACCAAGGAGATTGAGAAGAACCCGAAGATAGAGGTTTTGACGTCTTCAGAAGTTGAAGATGTTAAGGGCTTCATTGGCAACTACGATGTCACGGTAAGGCAGGGAGAAAAGGAGAGGTTCTTCAAGGCCGGAGTTATCATAGTGGCAACAGGTGCGGGGACACTCAAGCCTGTGGGTATGTATGGTTACGATGGAGAAAATGTTATCACTCAGATGGAACTGGAACGAATGCTGGAGAAAGGAAGGCTCAACGCTGACACGGTTGTGATGATCCAGTGCGTAGGATCGAGGAACGAAAAAAGAGCCTACTGCTCCAAGGTTTGCTGTCCAACTGCCCTCAAAAACGCCATGCTGATCAGGGAAGCTAACCCAGACGCTCAGGTTTTCATACTCTACAAAGACATGGTGACCCAAGGAACCAGTTATGAGGATTACTATGGAAAAGCGAGAGAAACAGGCACAACGTTCATAAAATACTCGCCTGAAAAGCATCCAGTCGTCGAGAATGGATCAGTGAGAGTTTATGATGAGTTCTTGGGTGAAGAACTTAGCCTGCCCTACGACTTGGTTGTGCTGTCCACCCCGATGGTTGCCCACCTCGACTCAGCAGATCTCGCACAGAAACTGAAAGTGCCAGTAGATGAGTACGGCTTCTTCCTAGAGGCACACGTGAAGCTTCGACCCATCGACTTCGCAACGGACGGCATCTATATGTGCGGCTGCGCGCACTGGCCAACCAATGTAGGCGAGAGCATTTCACAGGCGTATGGTGCAGCCTCTAGAGCGTCCATACCGTTATCCGTTGGACACGTGAAAACTGAGCCCTCAATCGCCGTGGTTGACGAGGACGAATGCTCAGGCTGCAGCTTATGTGAACTGACTTGCCCTTTCAAGGCGATACGGATCGAAGAGACCGAGAAGGGAAGGAAAGCGAAGGTGATAGCCGCCTCCTGCAAGGGTTGCGGGGCGTGCGGGGCTGGTTGCCCCCAAAAGGCGATCACCATGCGGCACTTCACAGATGAGCAACTCCTCGCGCAAGTAATTACCCTAGCAGAGGCGGTACCATGACTCTTCAAGAAGGCTTTGAGCCAGACGTCCTCGGATTCCTCTGCAACTGGTGTTCCTACGCCGGCGCAGACCTAGCTGGAGTCAGCCGTTTCCAGTATCCGCCAAACGTCAGGATTATCAGGGTGATGTGCTCAGCAAGGGTTGACCCAACCATCGTTCTTGAAGCCTTCATCAGAGGGTTGGACGGCGTTATGCTTCTGGGCTGCCACCTCGGCGACTGCCACTACATGACCGGAAACTACTACACAGAAAGAAGAGTGAAAACAACTAAAAAAGTCCTTAAGAACGCAGGGTTGTCGCCTGAGCGACTGCTAATCGACTGGGTGTCCGCGTCCGAGGGCGAACGTTTTGCAACCCTGGTGAAAGATTTCACAGAAAGGGTAAGGAAACTGGGTCCGTTGGGCAACGAAACAGACCTAGAGCCACAACAGTTGAGAGCACGCTTGGTTGCGGCCAAGGAGACTCTCGCCCAGGAGAAGATCAGATGGCTAGTGGGCAGGGAAAGGGCGCTCGTAGAGGATAAGAATGTGTTCGGGGAGAAGGTGTCACAAGAAGAGTTCGACCAGTTGATGCTCCAAACTATCGAGAAGGAGTTTGCGAAAAGAAGGATTCTTCTCTCCATTGGAGAAGACGCTCTCTCTGTCAAGGAGATAGCTCAGAGAGTAGAAGCTTCACCGAGGGAAGTGCTGAGAAACATGGTCTCTCTCGAGCGCGACGGGCTGGTCTCTGTTGTGGGGATCGAAGGAAACAGCCCTAAGTATCGAAGGGCTGGAGGATGAGCGGTCAAAATCAACAACATGGAGGACAACAAACATGAACTCGCGAAACCCTGTTTCTGAAGCAAGCAAGGTAGGTTCAGTGCTGGTTGTGGGTGGGGGAATTGGAGGGATACAGGCTGCGCTCGACCTAGCCGAGTCAGGTTTCAAAGTTTACGTGGTGGATAACTCCTCGGCTATAGGCGGGGTCATGGCGCAACTGGACAAAACCTTTCCAACCAACGATTGCTCCATGTGCATTCTGTCCCCAAAGCTCGTGGAGTGCGGAAGACACTTGAACGTTGAGGTTTTAACATGCTCCGAAGTCACTGAGATTTCTGGAGAGGTAGGCAACTTCAATGTCTCAGTGAGACAACGACCAAGATACGTTGACATCGAGAAGTGCACAGGGTGTGGGCTGTGCGCCGAGTTCTGTCCAGTCGACGCCATAGACGTCTTCAACAAAGGCTTGAGTGGCAGAACGGCGATTCATATCAACTACCCGCAAGCCGTTCCCCTAGTGTACATAATTGATAGGGAACTGTGTGTAGGCTGTGGGCTCTGCAAAAACGTTTGTCTGGCCGACGCTATAACCTACTCGGATCAGGAGAAAGAAGTTAAGCTTAACGTTGGTGCTGTCATTCTAGCCCCCGGCGTTGAGGAGTTTAACGCCAAGTTGAAGAGCGAGTATGGTTACGGAAGATACCCCAATGTGGTCACGAGCATCGAGTTCGAGCGCATCTTGAGCGCTTCTGGACCTTTCATGGGTCGTGTGCAGAGGCCTTCAGATGGAGATATCCCTAGGAAAATTGCTTTCATACAGTGCGTCGGCTCTAGAGACATCACGTGTGGAAACGGCTACTGCTCTTCGGTTTGCTGCATGTACGCTACGAAAGAGGCAGTTATAGCCAGAGAGCACATGATCCAGGTTGAACCCACGATCTTCTATATAGACTTGCGGGCCTACGGAAAAGACTTTGATAAGTATATTGAGAGGGCTAAGAACGAATATGGAGTTAGATTTGTCAGGTGCAGAGTGTCCGAATTACAGGAGATACCCAAGACTCAAAACCTAAGGATAAGGTACGAGACTGAAGACGGAGGGCTCCACGACGAAGAGTTCAACTTAGTCGTCCTCTCGATTGGCTTCACACCATCAGAGAATGTTAAGAAGCTAGCCAAAAACCTCGATGTTGAGCTGAACGAACACGGTTTCTCCAAAACCCAACCTTTTCATCCGTTGGAAACCTCTAGGCCCGGAGTTTTCGTCTGCGGCATGTTCTCCTCGCCCAAAGACATCCCCGAGACTGTGACCCAAGCCAGCGCCGCCGCTGCTAGCGTGGGCGAATTGCTATCTTCTGTTCGAGGAACCCTGGTCAAGAAGAAGGAGTATCCAAAAGAGCTGGATGTGAGGGGTCAGCCTCCGAGAATAGGGGTCTTCATATGTCACTGCGGCATTAACATTGGAGGAGTTGTCGATGTTCCAAGCGTCGTGGAGTATGCTCAAGCTCTCCCAAACGTCGTCCATGCCTGCCATAACCTCTACACCTGCTCCTCAGACACTCAAGAGATAATCAAGAAGAGAATTCAAGAATACGGATTAAACAGGGTCATAGTGGCCTCATGTTCACCCCGAACCCATGAACCCCTATTTCAAGAAACGATAAAGGAAGCTCGCCTAAACAGGTACCTCTTCGAGATGGCCAACATCCGCGACCAATGTTCCTGGGTGCACATGCACGATCCTGAAGCCGCCACCGAAAAGGCGAAGGACTTGGTGAGAATGGCGGTGGCGAAAGCTCGAATACTAGAGCCCCTAGAAAGGTTTTCTCTAGACGTGACCCGCCGAGGCCTCGTCATCGGGGGAGGATTGGCAGGAATGACCGCGGCTCTAGCCCTAGCCGAGCAAGGCTTTGAAGTTGACTTGGTAGAGAAGAACAAAGAGCTTGGAGGTTTCCTCCGCAAGATACACTACACGCTGGACAACGACGATACCCAAGAGTACCTAAGGACCATGATTGAAAAGGTAAACTCGAACAAGTTGATCCAAGTCTTCCTTAATGCGAAGGTCGAGAACGTCTCCGGCTACGTGGGAAACTTCAAAACCACTGTAACCCTAAACTCAGGCAGCGAAGCGAAAAAGGAGCTGGAGCACGGAGTCATCATCGTGGCTACCGGAGGCGAAGAATACCGCCCAAACGAGTACCTCTATGGAAAAGCCGCCCGCGTATTGACGCAGCTGGAATTGGAGAACAGAATCGAAACTGCTGGCAACGAAAAGTTCGGCAACGTAGTGATGATTCAATGCGTGGGGTCTAGGAATGGTGAACACCCATACTGCAGCAGAATGTGTTGCGGAGAGGCGGTCAAGAACTCCGTGAAGATCAGGGAGAAAGACCCAGACGCAAACGTGTACGTGCTTTACCGAGACATAAGAACCTACGGCCTAATGGAAGAACACTACAGAAGGGCTCGAGAAGCTGGGGTGGTCTTCATCCGCTACGAAGAGGGGAACAAGCCGAAGGTTGCCAAGGCCACGTCAGGAGGAAAAGAAGTCTTGCAGGTATCAGTTTTTGAGCCAACCATCCAAGAAGACATCATCATAGATGCAGACCTCCTTGTTCTGAGCGTAGCCGTGGTTCCACCTAAAGAAAACGAGATTCTAGCCAAGATGCTGAAGGTTCCCATAAACGAAGATGGATTCTTCTTAGAGGCGCACGCTAAGCTTCGACCCGTTGACTTCGCCACAGAGGGCATCTTCGTGTGCGGGATGGCCCACTCGCCGAAATCCATAGAAGAGAGCATCTCCCAAGCGAAGGCTGCGGTGTCTAGAGCATGTACGTTGCTGACGAAAGACACTATCGAGGCTGAGGGAATTATCGCCACGGTCAACCCGGATAGATGCACAGCGTGCGAGCTCTGTATACTGGTATGTGCCTACAACGCAATAGAAATCGAAGAAACTAAGAGGGGGAAAATAGCGAAGGTGAACAGCGCCCTCTGCAAGGGATGTGGAGCCTGCGCCGCTACTTGCAGGTGCTCGGCAATAGACATCAAGGGCTTCACCGACATGCAGATGAGCTTGATTATAAACGCGTTGATGTGATCAAAGTGAAAACTGCTGAAAAAGAATGGAACCCAAAAATACTAGCCTTCCTGTGCAACTGGTGCAGTTACGCTGGAGCAGACCTTGCTGGAATAAGCAGGATGCAGTATCCTCCTAACATAAGGGTCGTCCGAGTGCCGTGCTCTGGAAGAGTCAACCCATACTTTATAATAAAAGCCCTTCAACGCGGCTGGGACGCGGTCTTAGTCTCAGGATGCCACCCAGGCGATTGCCACTATATTAGCGGAAACCTCGTGGCCAGAAGGAGATTCGCTGTCTTGAAGGACCTACTGGAATACCTCGGGATTGAGCCTGGAAGGGTAAACTTCTCGTGGGTCTCTGCGGCTGAAGGTGAAAAGTTTGCTAATGTTGTGAAGGACGTGGTACAAAAGGTGAAGGCCCTAGGGCCCACCAAAAGACTGGTGAAAGGGGTAGTGCCATATGGAAAACCTTGAAAATTCGATAAGAGAGGTTGCGGAAAAGCTTCTCAGCGAGAAGAAGGTTGACCTAATAATTGGATACGAGCGAGGAACCCTGCCTCTCCGCACGACTCCGTGCTTTGTGGACAAAGTAGAGGACATTCAGAAGCTTGTTTGGAACGCAAGTTGCGATGCCAACCTTTCGAAATACGTGGTAGGTAGAAAGGAAAAGGTGGGTGTCGTGGCAAAGGGTTGTGACGCGCGGTTAATAGCGGTTTGCGTCATAGAGAAGCAGTTTCCGAGGGAAAATGTGGTTATAATCGGTGTCCCTTGCCTAGGGGTCATTGATAGGAAAAAAATAGAAATGGAACTCGGCGATAGAGAGGTCCTTGAAGCCATCGTTGAGGATGAACAGATCAAGGTTAAGGGAGAAGGGTTTGACCTTGTCTTCCCGAAAAATGATTTCCTCTGCGATTCGTGTCTAACCTGTAAGCATAGGAATCCACCGATCTACGACGTGTTTGTGGGGGAAAAGGTGCCGGAAATCACGGAGGCGAACGAATTCGCTGAAGTTTCTAGCCTTGAGTCGAAGTCGGCGGAAGAGAGATGGGAACATTTTAAGGAGGAACTAAGCAAGTGCATCAGGTGCTACGCTTGCAGGAACGTTTGCCCCCTCTGCTACTGCAAAATATGCTTCGTCGACCAGACCATGCCCGCGTGGTTCGGCAAGACGAACGACCTCGCTGACACCATGATTTACCACATCGTCCGCGCCTTCCATGTGGCTGGGCGGTGTGTCGATTGCGGAGCCTGCAGTCGAGCTTGCCCGATGGACATAAACCTGAGAGAGCTTATGAAGAAAACTGAAAAGATTATGAAAGAACGATACGGCTACGAGGCAGGAGTAAGCCTCGAAAAGGTTCCCCCGTTGGGAGAGTTCAAAATGGATGATCCTCAGGAGTTCATCAAGTGAAACGTGGTGTTTATAATGAAGTGGAAGGTTATAGAAAAAAGTAAATTACCTGCCCTCATTGCAGAACTGGCTAGTGAATACGAAATTTTCGCGCCAGTCAAGGAAAAAAGCATCGTCTCCTTTGAAAGGCTCTCCTCTGGAAACGAAGCTTACCTAGGCTTCCGGAACACAAAGAAGCCTCCCAAAGAGGTTTTCTTTCCACAAACAGAGGTGCTGTTCACCTATAGAATTGGCGAAAAAGATGTGGAGATAGTAGAGTCTCCCGCCGTAAAGGCAAAGATGATGGTGTTGGGCGTCCGTCCCTGCGATGCCAGAAGCTTCGTTTTGCTGGACAAGTTCTTCTCTTTCGGAGAACACAAAGACTTGTACTATTTAGAGAAGAGAAAGAACACAACCGTAGTTGGGTTGGCGTGCAATCATCCTCTGAGTACATGTTTCTGCACGTCTCTAGAAGGGGGTCCGTTCGGAAAAGAGGGCATGGACCTACTCCTCCAAGACATAAACGACAAGTATCTGATAGAAACAGTCACTGAAAGAGGCGAGGAACTCGTTAAAAAGTTTCCGTGGCTGAAGGACGCAGAAAAAGCGGACGTAGAGAAGGCGAAGATGCTCTCCGAAGACGCTGAAAACGCTGTGAAGTCTAAGGTTTCTGTTAAGGATGTGAGCGAAAAACTCGATAGAATGTTCGACGACCCCTTGTGGGACCAGATATATCAGAAGTGCTTAGGCTGTGGAGTCTGCACCTTCCTCTGTCCCGCCTGCTGCTGCTTCGACATTCTGGACGAAGAAACAGAAGAAAGAAAAAGGGTCAGAATTTGGGACTCGTGCCAGTTCTCCTGCTTCACATTACAAGGTTCTGGACACAATCCCCGTCCTTCGGGAAAGGAGAGGATGAGGCAGAGAATCATGCACAAGTTCAACTATTTCGTCAAGAACCACGGCGAAAGCTTCTGCGTAGGCTGTGGAAGATGCGTTCAGGAGTGTCCGGTGAACCTTGACATTAGAGAAGTAGTTGGGGCAATATCAACCAGACAGGTGGAGTAAAGGATGAATAATCCATACATCCCAAACCTCGCGGTCATCAGAAAGATCACAACAGAAAACGAAGCGAACGACATAAAGACCTTTGAGCTCGTTTTCAAAGATCTGGAGGCAATGAAGAGCTTCAGATACAGGTGTGGTCAGTTTGCAGAAATCTCTGTCTTCGGTGCAGGAGAGTGCCCTATAGGCATAGCCTCATCCCCTATGGACGAAGATTGCATTCAGTTCACCGTGAAAAAAGTTGGAGTTGTCACTACGGCTTTACACAACAGCGAAGAGGGAACGGTCATAGGAGTCAGAGGGCCCTACGGAAACGGTTTTCCGCTGGAGAGAATGGAAGGCCGCAATGTTGTTATTGTCGGAGGGGGGTTCGCCTTTACAACGTTGAGGTCTCTAACCGAATTCATCCTTCACGAGGCCAACAGAGGCAAGTTCAAAGACTTAACAGTTATCTACGGAGCCCGCAACCCAGGTGAGCTCATCTATAAACATGACCTTGAAGCCTGGGGGAAGAGGGATAACATTAACCTCAATGTGACCATAGACCGCGCTGTCCCCGGCTGGACCGGATTGGTTGGCTTTGTCCCTGCCGTTCTCAAGGAGGTTGCCCCAAGCGCACACAATGCTATTGCTATTGTCTGCGGCCCACCTATAATGATAAAGTTCACCATGCCAGTCATTAATGAACTCGGCTTCCCTCCAGAGGATGTCTTCCTGTCGCTTGAGATGAGGATGAAGTGCGGCATCGGAAAATGTGGAAGGTGCAACATAGGAAACAAGTTCGTATGCAAAGACGGTCCAGTCTTCGCCTATAAAGAGCTTCAGATGATGCCGAAAGAGTACTGAGCTTGCGGTCTCCGCATATCTTGCTTGTACATTTGGCCAAAGTAAAGCTTCTTTGTTGAGAATAGAAAATTAGACCCCGCTCTAGCCAGTAATTCTCATTCTAGCTCCTTTTCAGACGCCTACAATTATCTAAATAACTGGAATATGCCGTACACTATTGTGAAACAGATTCAGGAACAGCCCTCACTAAGAAACCCACCGACCGACATGCATGCACGCCTAGCTCGATCAGCTTTCCTTTATGAGTTCCTTGTGCCATTCCACCGCCTTATTGAAGTCCATGATGTTTTTCAATTCCGCGTCGAGGTTGGTTGGAGAAATGACTAGAAGCCATCCTTTCTTGTAAGGGTCTTCATTAATCAACTCCGGTTTATCCAGCACTTCTTGGTTAACCTCTTCGATTTTCCCGCTTAAAGGAGCGACCAGATCAGAAACGGCCTTCACAGATTCCACGGTTCCGTAAGGGTCGTTCTGTTTAACTTCGTCGCCTACGTTTGGTAGTTCTGCAAACACGATTTCACGAAGTTGCTTTTGAGCGTATTCGGTGATTCCGATTCTTACTTTTCCGTCTTCAACGCGTACCCACTCAAACTCCTTTGAGTAGTGCAGTCCTTCAACCACCTCGAAGTCGTCTACTTTGACCAAGTCTTTTCACCTCTTCTTGAGTAGCATACTTTTGTTCGTGTCTGTTTTAAAAGATTAACTGTACGATGGATGGATGTAGAATGTTTCTACGGTGTTAGGTGGCTGTTTCTTTCCTGTTATGGGGGTGAGGTGCCGTTTGGGATACCATGGCTATGTTGTCTAATGTAAGTTCTGTTTTGACTTGACATAATAAAAGAGGGATTAGCCGTCTAAATGTGCTCTGCGACGTACGTGCCACAGGTGTATGGGACCATCTGCATGTATGCAGAAGCGCGCGGTCCACAGGCAACGGTTTAAATACGCCGACTTACCATCATTTTGCTCTTGAAAGATGAAAGGAGAAAGAAACAGTATGCCAACATGGGTATGTACTGAATGCAAAGCTGAGTACACAAGTAGGTGTCGTCAGGCAACATGCTCAAACTGCGGAGCCCCAAAAGAAAAGCACAAGAAGAAGGCGTAATTACATGGGTCACACAATCTGTCATCTGGAAATTCCTACCACTGACTTGAAAAGGTCTGGTGAATACTACAGGAAACTGTTCGGCTGGGAGATCGACTATGGTTTGGGTCCTGACTATGCCCTCTTCAACACCGGAGAAGGAGTTTTAACTGGTGGGGGACTGGACAGAAAAGACAAGATCACACCAGGAAACATAATTATATATGTTCAAGTTGACGACATCAAAGCAATGCTTGAAAAAGCCGAGAAACTTGGCGGCAGAAAGGTGAAAGAGAAAACAGAAATTCCAAACGTAGGCTGGTTCGGCCTCTTCACAGACCTCGACGGCAACACCATAGGCTTATTCACTCCAAGACAATAAGCCACCCTTTTTTGTATGGATCACTGGGAATTTCACGCCGTAGACAAACCTTTCACTAGGGGCACTTCGAAGAGCGCACGTGTATGCATGCAAGCCTTCCTGATTGACCCATGGTTCCTCACGTTTTGCTGTATGCGTTGATTCAAATGCATGCATACTAGCAGAGCCTTCTAAAGAGAACTGATCAAACAGGGAATGTCAAAAGAAAACGCAAGAGAACTAAGCGCTCACTACAAAGTTTTGAAAATCAGCTCATAAGCACATTAATACACGTTCTTAGAAGATAGAAATATTGTTGGTCGGTTGCCCTTAAAGAATGCTGTGGGTGGCTTCTAAACTTCAGTCGATACTTCTTTTGATATCGTCGAAGACTTGTGAGCAACATAAAGATGAAAACGTGATTTCTAGCCCCATGGATTCGGCTAGATGAATAGCTTCCTCTGTTGGAAACGCGATTGCGTTGACTCCTGCCTCTACGGCAAGCGTGTCCGTTCTAATTCTATGTTCACCTTTCGGTCTCATGCATCCGAGGACTACTGGAATTTTAG
>Ga0209991_10000434_pt1 | contig 18578 bp, 20 predicted proteins | sample ChitaG_FD_183167 | JGI IMG/M metagenome (GOLD analysis project Ga0209991, IMG submission 183167) | Deep subsurface microbial communities from South Pacific Ocean to uncover new lineages of life (NeLLi) - Chile_00310 metaG (SPAdes)... | ecosystem: Environmental > Aquatic > Marine > Oceanic >... | reverse complement strand
CGGCGCAACCCTGATGGCCAGGCATTCCCGGGTATACTCGTCGATTATGGCCAAAATCCTCAGCTTACCACCTCTTTCAGTCCTGTCCTCAACAAAGTCGTAGCTCCAGACATGGTTCGGGTATCCTGCCTTGTTTATTATTTCTCCCACTGGAACTACTCTGCGCCTCTTTGGCCTTCGTCTCGGTAATCCCAAACCTTCAGATTTCCATATACGGTGGACTCGTTTCCTGTTCACCTGCCAGCCCCCTCGCCTGAGCAACACGCTGATCCTACGGTACCCATATCGGCTGTGCCGAATTGCCAGCTTATGTATCTCCTTGATTAGTGCTGCCTCATCTCTCCGCTGCCTGGCAATATATCTCACCAGGGACCTCAGTATCCCCACAACTATACACGCCCTCCGCTGGGAATACCTCCTTCGTTTTACCAGATACTTCACTGCTGACCTTCGGGCAAGAGGGCTTACCATTTTTTTGCGTTGATTTCCCTCAGTAACTCATTATCTAGTGCCTGCTGGGCTACTATTCGCTTCGGCCTGGCGTTCTCCTCTTCCAGTGCCTTGAGCCGTTTGAGTTCAGAGAGAGTCATCCCGCCATACCTGGCCTTCCAGCGGTGAATCGTTGCTGGCGAGACTCCATGCTTTCGGGCAGCATCAATCACCGGGGTGCCGGAATCAACCTCCTGGAGAATCCGAAATACCTCTACCTCCGTATACCTTCTTGTTTTCACTGTTGCTTCCTCCTGTAGTTATTTTACAGGAGTCTCGCATTTCAAGTGGTCCTATTTTCGCGGGGCAGGCTATATTTCAGTCCCACTACAAGTAATAATGCCGGATCTCAGTGCATTGATAACGGCCTCAGTGCGACTGCTAACACCCAGTTTTGAAAACACTTCTACAAAATGACTCTTTATCGTGCTGGGACGGAGACCCAACCGTTCAGCAATTTCTTTATTACTCATGCCCTTTGCTGCCAGTAGTAGGATTTCCTGCTCCCGGGTAGTTATATGTTCCACTTTATTAAGAGACACAGACTTAATTGGATATCTAAGCGCATGTCTTAAGACTAGCCTAAATATTTCGGGAGACAATACCGTCTCTCCAGCGACTAGCCCCCGTACAGACTGTACGACTTCTTCCCCCAATACACTTTTTGATAGATAGCCATCAGCACCAGCTTCAAATAGCCCAAATATATGCTCAATATCACTATGCACTGTGAGAATTAATATCAATATGTCAGGACTTTTTCCCTTGATTTGTTTAGTTGCTTCCAGACCATTTAATACTGGCATAGTTATATCAATAATAGCGATATCTGGAGTCAATTCCATGGCAGCCTGAACTGCTACTGCTCCATCCCCAACCTCAGCCACGACTTCAATATCGTCATGCTCCTCGAGGATTTTTCTTAAAGCGAAACATACAAGAGGATGATCATCTGCAATAAGTACTCTGATTTTCTTATTTGTGTTTTCTCCGGGTCCTGTTTTCATATTAAACATTCTACACCACCACCAGCTCTCTTTCAACATTTTGGCTCGGTTTACAAAAAGCCTCTCGTCTCAATATTTCTATTTCAAACCAGATGTCTGGGGGAATCCTGACGCCCTTCCAGCTTCGTGAAGCTGTTATCAGGCTGGCATAGAGCAGCCTTAGGCCAGCACTCTCGGTAGGGAAACGGGAAATCACTTTGGTTCGACGCTTCCCCTCACCGAATGTCCTTTCTAGAGGGTTACTGCTACGAATTACTTTCCAATGAGCCTTCGGGAATTTCAGATGGGTCAAGCAATCTGCCAGATCCTCATCCAGGCACTCCATGGCTGAGGTATACCTATCCTTGAACCGAGCAATAAGCTCGTGACCCAGTTTTAGCCCTTCCTCATAGCTGGAAGCATAGAATACCTGCTTTATCAGCGGCTTCATCTCTTTTCCAATCTTCTTGGGCAGCTTACACAGAATATTACGCATCTTGTGAGCCAGACAAGGCTGTTTGAAGGCGTGAGGGAATACCTCCCTAACTGCCTTTTTTAAGCCCTTATGTTTGTCAGAAGTTACCAGTAGCGGCTCCTCAAGTCCTCTGGCTGTAATATCATGAAGAAAACTGAGCCAGGAATCGTAGGATTCCCGGCTACCCAAAGCCAGGTGCAAGAGCACCTTCTTTCCATTTTCCAAAATACCGTAGGCACACAGCACACCCTCCTTCTCTTTCACCCCCTGACGTAACGGAAGATAGATAGTATCGAGGAATAGGTAGACTACATTGAGCCCCGATAGGTCTTTCTTCCTCCATGTGTCAAAGTCCTGCTGAAGACGGCTAGTAATCCTGCTCACACTGCTCCACAGCTACCTGAAGCATATATCTGGCTCCTAAACTGATAAGGTTATCCAGCGGATGTTCTCCTGTCTCCCACCCAAAAAACACTTTTTCAACCTCTTGCCTTAACTTGCTTGATGGTGGTATTCTCTTCATGGCGTAAGCCCTCCTTTCTGGGTCCTGAGACCCTGTTTATTTCTCTTGGAGGTATCTTACGCCATATCTGCTTTTACAGGAAGTCTGAGACATCACCTGGCTAAAAGGATTATGTCATAATGCCAATAGGTGGATAAGGAAATACAACTTATGGTGGTATGACCCCCTTTTGTACTAGCCCGTTAGTCGCTTGACAATAGAAGAAGAGAATATATACTTAACATATTGAATCAATACGTAGGAAATTGAGATAGTTAGTACATACTAGTATTTATGAGCAAAAATTCACAAAGGTTCTGTTAATCAATAGATTGCAAGTCAGAAGGTGACTAATTGAATAGTCTGTTTCAAATATTTCATTGCAATTCGTTGTTATATACAAGAGATAGACTTTTCGGTTTCATTTTTCCTCCTCGTAGGTCTTGCGTCGGAGCGGAGACGCGTGCGACGCAAGACCTACGATCCTTTATGGATGGTGTTTAGAAATTGGTAATTAGTCTTAGCCTGATTATCTTTATAGAGTTTTTAAGACAAGAACATCGGTTTGACTGTGGTTTTACATTTTCAAATCCTCATTTTTGGGGGTTCTAGCACCTTAACAACAGCATAATCAGCTTGCTGGAGGCATAATACCTCTACAGAGGCAATATTACTCTTTAGACAAAAGAGCCAGGCATCTCTTTTTAAGGTTCTCTAAGCCCTTACAGGGCATGGTGTGGAATGAGGTCTGGTAAGCGTCTCCATTATCATAGCCCCGATCCTCTTTAGCACCTGAGTACATAGAGCGAGATAGACATGGATTTTCACCCTATCTAGTCCCCTTACCCTGGGGTTTGCTAGGTGATGGCCACCCTTCTCCTCAGAGTATGCCCTCTCCACACTGGTGCGAGTATTATAATTCCCCTGCCATAGGTCAGTTCCCCTGGGGATGAGGCCTATCAAGCGATAATCTTGGTCAGGGTGAAGATAAAACGTCCTTCCGTAGGAAGATAAGGAGTAGGTAGAGCGGAAGAGGCACTGGTATCTGCCCACAGCTGCCGGGCAGCGAAACTTGAGGCGACCACGCCTCTTATCCCTGCCCCAGTAAACTACCTTCAAACCAGCAGGGCAAGTATATGTACCATCGTTGGTAAGGTAGAAAGAACCCTCGGTGATAGCATCAACCTTACCTCTTGGGTTCAGGGCGATGACAGGAGTTGCTTCTATATCCTCGATAGGGAAGCGGTAGTTTTCATAGGCATAATAGGCAGAGTCCATAGAGGCTGAATCTATCTTGACTTCAGGATGCCTTTCCTTAACTCCTTTCAGCAGGGGCTTAGCCTGAGGTGAATCACCTTCGTTGCCTGGGGTAACCTTAACATCCAATGGCAATTGGGATTTGGCATCGACAATCAGGTGGACTTTGTAGCCGAAGAGGGTGTAGCTGCTTTTGGCTCCCCAACGGGCATCATGGTCAGAGTAATCCCGGGGGCAATGGCATTTCTCTTTACAGAAGCAGGTCTTCTTACCGAACCTACTTGAGAAGGCCCAGAGATAGGTAGAATCTATAGCGGTATCACCACCCGTGATTACTTTTAAGACAATAGCCTGGGCAATCAATCGATGGAGAATCTCATAGAAATTGTCCTCACCGAGGCGGTCTCGGAAGTTGGTAAAGGTGCCATTGGAAGGAGTTTTGAGGAAGTTGAAGCCACAAAGGAGACAGAGCCTGGCGTTACAGCGCAGAGCTGAGGCAAGTTTGCGATCGGAACTGACCTCGCCCAGGTAGATTTAAAGCTGCGCCTTAAACAGGGAAATGGAGTCGTAACCCTCTGCCCCTTAAGCTGAGTATTTGCTATTCACTAAGGAATGGATAGAAGACCAATCGATATTATCGAAGATGATTTTAGTAGGGTCGTTGGGCTTAAGCTTAAGGGAAGCCTCGTAGGTGGTAAAAGTGAGCTGATTAGCTGTTTTCATAAGATACCTCCTGCTATTTGGTAAATTTTACCATGTAGCCGGGGGTGAAGGAACAAAAAGGAGGCCGAAAAGTCATGGATTTGAAGCTAATAATGGGGCTTGTCCAAAGCTAAACAGCTTCCCAAATTGAAAGGGGGTGAGAAATGAAATAGATTGGATACCCGAGGGTGACTTAATCATTGAAAGGAGAGTGAAATGACAAGGAAAAAAGTATTGACCTTGCTAGGTAGTGTTTGCCTAGCCCTGATGTTGGCACTGCCACTTGTGGCAGCCTGTGCTGCCCCAACGCCGACACCCACACCGACTCCAACGCCTACTCCGACTCCAACGCCTACCCCGACACCAAGCCCAACCCCAGCACAAGAGGTTTATAAGTGGAGGATGCAAACTAGCCAAGGTGTTGGAACAGCAGCTTGGAGCAGCATGGAGGCATTTGCTGAGTGGGTTGACAAATTGTCTGGTGGGCGAATGAAAGTAGAGGTATATCCGACTGGAGAGCTATATCCGATTACCGAAGCATTAGATGCAGTGGCTGCCGGTGTGACCGAGATGGCTAGTATGACTGGAGGCTATTATGTAGGTAAACTTGGAACTGTAGCTACTTTTGAGTCAGGTGTTCCCGGGGCTGAAAGAAACTCCATAGAAAGGTATAACTTCTTCTATAGAGCAGGATTTGTGGACTTTGTTCGAGAGGTTTATGCCAAACATAATGTCTATTATGTAGCGCCTCATTTCTCTAGCCCGTGGTTACTTTTCTCAACAAAGCCGATTCGCAAGATAGAGGATATCAATGGCATGAAGATAAGAGTTTTTGGTGTAGAAGCGAAGTGGTATGAAAAAATGGGAGCATCAACAGTTTTATTACCCGGTGAAGAGCTTTATACCGCTTTAGCCACTGGAGTCATTGATGCCGCAAGGTGGGGATCTACCTCGGGAACTATAGGTTTGGGAATACATGAAGTTGCGCCATACATCATATACCCTCCATCAATGCCTGCACCTAACAACTTCTTCATGGTAACTATGGATAAATGGGAAGCATTGCCTGATGATCTTAAGAATATACTTGATATGGCAGCGCGGTTCTCAGGTTCTTTTTATGTAGCTTACAGTGCCTATGAAGATGCTGGCGCTCTGGCTCAAATGAAGAAAGAGGGGGCTGAGGCAGTTACAATAGAGGAAGATGAAGTTATAAAAATGGAAGCATTAGCCAGGGAGGCTTGGGTAGAAGCTGCCGGGGACGATGCTCTAGCTATTCAGGCTGTCGAGATGCTACAAAGGTACATGGAGATTTTAGGCCGGTAGTTCATTACCGCATGGGGACTTAACAGTCCCCATGCGGTAATAGTTCTTCGAAAAAGGGACAATTGGTGAATTTAGGAATTGAGCTCGCGTTGCTTTTTATGTTTCTGTTTATGGCTTTAGCAGTGGGTGTTCCTGTTGCTTTTGCCTTAGGTGGTATCGGTGTACTATTTATATTTTTTGCCTGGGACCCAGCCAGTCTTACCGTAGTTGGTTTACACGCTTTTGCCAAGATGGCTTCTTTTCCCTTTTTAGCTATCCCTTTATTTATATTTATGGGGAATATACTTGAGACGTCTGGTTTGGCCGATGATTTGTTCGAAATGATATATCGTTGGTTTGGGTTTATAAGAGGTGGCTTAGCAATAGGGACTGTGCTTATTTGCACGTTATTTGCGGCAATGACCGGGGTTAGTGGAGCATCTACTGTTACCATGGGAATTGTTGCACTCCCCTCTATGCTTAAGCGTAAATATCAAAAAGAACTGGCGATAGGTTGTATTGCGGCGGGAGGTGCTTTGGGCATTCTTATACCACCGAGTACAACAATGATTATTTATGGGCTTATAGCACCTGAATCAGTAGGAAAGCTCTTTGCTGGAGGCGTCTTTGCTGGACTAGTCCTTTCCATTCTTTTCATTCTTTACATATTTATACGGGCGCAGGTGCAGCCTCAACTTGGTCCACCGATTCAAGAAAGGGCTAATTGGCGAGAAAGGGTTTCATCTGTAAGAGCTGTACTTGCCCCCCTTTTTATAGTGGTTTCCGTCTTAGGATCAATTTTTATGGGTTTGACCAGTATTTCCGAAGCAGCTGCTATAGGTGCCTTTGGTAGCCTAATATGCGCTGGCATCTATCGTAAGCTCGGTTTCCAAATGTTGAAAGTGGCGTGTTTTAGAACCCTTTCTTTGAGTTGTATGATTATGTGGATTATACTCGCGGCTACCGCCTTTTCTACCTTCATCTCTGCCAGTGGAGCCTCGCATCTAATAAAGGATTTTGTAGCGGGGCTCGAGGTAAATCGTTGGGTGATTTTGATAGCAATACAACTTATTTTGGTCGTACTGGGAATGGTGATGGAGACTACAGGAATAATCATGATAACCGTACCGATTTTTGTCCCCATAATTAAAGCTTTGGGGTTTGATCCGGTTTGGTTTGGAGTTCTCTTCGTTGTAAATATGGAAATGGGTTTCTTAACGCCTCCTTTCGGCTATAACTTATTCTACCTGAAAGCAGTTGTCCCTAAGGGGATAACAATGGGCGATATTTACCGTTCTATCGTTCCTTTTGTAGCACTTCAGGCACTTGGATTAGCAATCTTAATGTGCTTCCCGAAAATAATTCTGTTTCTTCCGGAATTGATATTTGGTTGATGAAATGAAAGGGACACTCCTAGATCGTTTTGACACGGTTAATGAATGGGTGGGTAGGATACTATCATATCTAATACTCATTATTATTGGAGTAGTGTTATTTGAGGTAACTTTGAGGTATGTATTTAATAGTCCTACTGTCTGGGTCCATGAAATGTCTGGGCTTCTCCTAATGAGTTATATTATGTTGGGAGGGGGTTACACTCTGCTTCATAGAAGTCATATTAAGATAGATATATTTTATGAGCGTCTATCCCCTAAGACAAGGCTCATTTTAGATTTAACTATCGCTTCTCTACTCTTCTTTTGCTTCACTGGTGTATTGCTGTGGAAGGGAGGGATTCTTGCTTTTCAATCTGTAATGATACGGGAAATTTCCCCATCAGGTGTTTGGGCTGGCCCTCTTTATCCTTTCAAAGCACTAATTCCAGTAGGTGCTCTTCTCATTATGGTCCAATGGGTAGTTATGTTGATACGAGATTTTAGACAGGTGAGAGTTGGTAATCGAACACCATAATTCTTAGGAATAACCAAAATTTTAGGAGGTGAATGAATGAAATTAGACGGAAAGGTAGCACTGGTCACGGGTGGTGGTTCTGGGATGGGTCGGGCCATTTCGATTTTGTTTGCTAGGGAAGGTGCTAAGGTCTCTATCGTAGATATTGATCAGGCTGGTGGGCAAGAAACTGCTAAGGCGATTGAACAAGATGGTGGTAGGGCTAAATTTATTAGTGCTGACGTTGCAAAGGCAGCTGACGTCGAACAGGCAGTCAAGATAACAGTTGACAATTACAGCAAACTTGACATTTTGGTCAACAACGCTGGCGTTCCGATGCGCCCCACCCCTATTGAAGAGATAGATGAGAAGTTATGGGACAACGTAATGGCAATCAATATGAAGGGTGTGTTTTTATTTTGCAAGTATGCAACTCCGATAATTAAGAAACAAGGCGCAGGCGTCATTATTAATGTGGGGTCCATTGCAGGAGTAAGGCCTCGACCTGCAATTAGTGCCTATAATGTGTCTAAAGCCGGGGTCATTACGCTGACACAATCCCTGGCTCTGGAACTGGCTCCTTATCATATTCGAGTGAATTGCATCAATCCTGTTGCAACAGACACGCCGATGTTTCCCAAATTCAGGCGTGTGGGTGTTCCAGACCAAGAGGCTCGCCAAGCGATTATAGCCACTATTCCATTAGGCAGACTAAGTAAGGTAGAAGATATAGCGAGTGCTGCGTTATTTCTGGCATCCGATGAATCCGCTATGGTTACTGGCATTAGCTTGAATGTAGATGGAGGTCGTGGGATTTAGCAAGAAAGAAGTTCAGCTTGTTCCTAGCTTCAGCAAACAGAGCTAAATGACGTTTAGCGAATGGGTCACGATATTTGACCAAATAGAATAAGGGAGGTCTTATGATGGGGGAAATTTATGGTTATACAGGTAAGTTGCTGAGAGTCGATTTATCCAATGGCAGTATCATATCTGAAACACTGGATGAAGCTACTTTAAGAAAGTATATTGGCGGCGTAAGTTTGGGTGCCAAGTTCCTATATGATGAAGTGCCTACAGGTCTTGAGTGGTCTGCTCCTGAGAATCGCCTCTGCCTTTTTTCAGGGCCATTAGGAGGAACTAGGGTTGGTGGCTCAGGGGCTATAGCCTGTGTGACCAAGGGTGCCCTCACTAATGGTGGTGCCAGTTCGCAAGCCAATGGTTTCTTTGGAGCATATCTTAGGTCCTCCGGTTTCGACGGCATTATCTTGCAAGGTACTGCTTCTAACTGGGTCTATCTTTATATTCATGATGGTATGGCTGAACTGAGAGACGCAAGTCATCTTATAGGTAGAGATACTTTTGAAACGGAGAACATGGTTAGGCAGGAGTTACAGAAAAAGCCACAAGAGGCGAGTGTTTTGAGTATCGGCCCCGCTGGAGAGAACTTAGTTAGGTTTGCACTTATCTGTGTTGATATGGGCCATGTGGCAGCTCACAATGGAGTTGGTGGCGTGATGGGTTCTAAAAAATTGAAGGCTATTGTTGTTGACCGGGGGAAGTATGCTGTCCCTATTAAAGATAAGGAAGCCCTGAGCCACCTAGCTAAGCAAATACGACAGGCGACTCTTGCGATTAAATTTTATGAGCTGGTTAGCAGGGAGGGAACCGTAGGGCAAATCCCTATGGTTTACAAGGCTTCGAAGCTCCCTGTAAAAAATTATACCACAAACGTCTGGGCCATTGAGAAAGATAAGATGGACACTTATTGCGTACGGTCCATCAGAACGAAGTTTGGAGCAAAGGGCAAACCATGCTGGGCTTGTCAGTTTAAGCATTCCTCCACTATGGAGATTCCAGAGGGTAAATATGCCGGTATCTTTTTAGAGGAGCCGGAGTATGAAGAAATGGCTAGCTGGAGTTCACAGGTTGGGATAACAGATGTAACTACAACTCTTGTATTAGCTAACGCAGTGGACCGTCTGGGTATGGATACTAACGAGGCGAGTTGGGTTATAGGCTGGGTTATGGAGTGCTATGAAAAGGGCATTCTTACTCGAGAAGATACGGATGGCCTAGAGATGACCTGGGGTAATGGCGAGGCAGTAATGGCTATGCTACACAAGATTGCCAATCGCCAAGGCTTTGGCAATATTTTGGCTGAGGGTGTAATGCGAGCTGCCATGCATGTTGGTGGTGAGGCAACAAACATGGCAATTTACACTCAAAAAGGTAACACACCCCGGAGCCATGACCACCGAGCTCAGTGGCTTGAAATGTTTGATACCTGTGTCTCTAATACTGGCACGCTAGAGACTCATTTTAATTGTCGGTATGAGCAACTTGGTCTCCCGGCAGAATATGATACCTTCGACCCTGAGGTAATATCAACGGTGGAAGCTAAGATTAAGGGTGCCATGATGTTTGAGGATTGTCTAGTAACCTGCCGCTTTAATACAGCGACTAACCTAGCCCTTCTTTGTCAAGCAGTAAATGCCGCTACAGGATGGGAGCTAAATATACAGAGGGCTATGGAGGTAGGTAAGAGAGGCGTAAATCTGCTCAGGGTCTTCAATCTACGAAATGGAATTGGCAGTGAACTTGATGCTCCATCTATGAGGTATGGTTCTACGCCATTAGACGGGCCAGCGGCAGGGCAAAGTATTATGCCTCACTGGGATAAAATGCTACAGAATTACTATGACCTTATGGGGTGGGATGAAAAAGGTAGACCTCTTCCAGAGACATTAAAAAGTCTCGGCTTGCCTATGTCAACTCCTTAAGAATCTACAGTGGTAATTATTTTAGCACAAGAGATGGCTCTGCCAAGGGGAAACTGGGATGAACAAAAAGATTTGTTATTTCAATGGTAAGTATATCACGGAAGACGAAGCCAAAATCCATATATTTGATTTAGGACTTTATGCAGACGAAGTATATGAAGTCGGAAGGACATATAATTACATACCCTTCAAACTGAAGGAACATGTTGACCGTTTCTTTCGTTCTATTAGGGCTCTCCCTTTCATGGAATTTAGCTTAACGCCAGGGGAAGTAATTGATATTACTTTAGAACTCCTTAGGCGTAACCAGGAATTGTTGGGCCAAGAGACTGACTGCAGATTCATATATAAGCTCTTCCAAGGACAAGGAGTATTGCCTGTTTCTAAACCCAGTTTCTATGCTTTTTTATGGCCATATTCTGACGCCGACTATAATAATATGGCTAGGTTGTATCGGGAAGGCGCTCAGATGGTCGTGGCCAGTACTAGGCAAATACCTCGTCAGTGCTTAGACCCAAAGATAAAGCATGCCAATAGACTCTGTAACCGTTTGGCTGATTATGAGGCTAAGTTGGTTGACCCTAAGGCATACGCCTTGATGCTTGATATTAATGGCTTTGCCAGTGAATGCCCGACTAATAGCTTTTGTATGGTGAAGGAGGGCAAGCTATTCACATCGAGGCTAACTAACTCTTTGCAAAGTATTACTCGGCAAACAGTCCTAGAGTTGGCTAGGGAGCTGAAAATAGAATGCCTGGAGACAGACTTATCTGTTTTCGATCTCTACAATGCAGACGAGATTATGATTGTAAGCACTACTCTCGCAATTGTTCCTGTCTTTAAGTTTAATGGGCGAATATTGCCAACACCAATTCCAGGGCCAATGACAAAGCAGTTGCAATCAGCCTTCAGCAAAAAGGCTCAGTACAATATCGTTCAGCGAACTTTTGATTACGCTCAGACTAAAGGGTGACGAAATATGGCGTTTCGTCTTTGGAGGTGCTTATGCCATTAAGATGGGGCATCGTTGGAACAGGTAGCATCGCGGATCAACGTATGGCACCCGCGCTCAACCGAGTTACTAACACCGAACTCATTGCGGTTTGTAGTCGTAGTATGGAGAGAGCAAAGAGTTTTGCCACTAAGCATAGAATTGAATACGCCTATGATTCCTTATCGAAGATGCTTCAAAATCAGGAATTGGATGTTGTGTACATCGCTACACCCAATAGTGTTCATGCGCAACAAACTATAGAGGCGGCTTATGCAGGTAAACATGTGCTCTGTGAAAAACCTATGGCACTAACGGTGCGCGACGCAGAGCTCATGATAGAAGCATGCAATAAGAATAAGGTCAGGTTAGGTGTAGACTTCCAAAATCGCTATCACCCGGCTCACATAGAGGCACAGCGCAATATACAATCCGGCATGGTCGGCAAAATATATCTAGCTAAAGCCCAATATTGCAGTGACCGCTTCCGGGGTTATTGGAGGAAGCATAAAGGGTGGCGGAATGATCCCATTATGGCTGGAGCTGGAGCTCTAGTTAATAGTGGAGTTCACCCCATCGACCTACTACGCTTTCTAGTACGTAGTGAAATTGAAGAAGTCCGAGCGTTGACTGATGAAAAGCTACCCAAATATCCTGTAGACGATATGGTCTATGTCATTATGGAATTCGAGAACGGGATGCGCGCTGTGGTAATCTCTGGCATACTTGTTCCTCGTTCCGATAACGATGTAGTATTATACGGTAGCAAGGCAAAAATAACCTGTAAGGGGACAGTAGGGGTGCGGCTCCAGGGTGAGTTCCTATTGGAGGGTAACTCCCTTAACACGAGGATGGTCTTCTCCACCGATGACCCTATGTCAGCTCTCTACACACCCGTGGTAGAAGCTTTCAATAAGTGTATAGACGAGAATACCGAACCAGAGATTTCAGGTTATGATGGATTGAAGATGGTTAGAATAGTGGATGCTATCCTCGAATCGAGCCGTCAGGACAGGACAATTAAAATAACAAGGTAGTACTGAAACGGAAAGGTAATATAACTAAGAAGAGAAATGATAGAACAGATAGCAAAATTGCCTCGCATAAGTCTAGGGTGTTATCCTACCCCTCTGATATATGCTAAGCATCTATCAGAGGTCTTAGGTGGGCCAAATATACTGATAAAGCGTGATGACCTTAGTGGATTAGCTCTGGGTGGCAACAAGTGCCGTCGGTTGGAATTCCTGCTGGCTGATGCTAGGCAAAAAGGATTTGATTCATTTTTAATCAGTGGCCTCAGTAATGTTTCTGTCCAACTAGCAGCGGCTGTTGCAAAGCTTGGTTTTAAGTTCACGCAAATTATATATGATGCCTCTCCTAAAGAAAAGCAAGGGAACTATATTCTTCATAAAATACTCAACTCAGATATGAAGGTTATAGAACCTATTAGCCCCGATGAGACACCTGATGATGTTACAGCCAAGAGGAATGCGGCATTGGATAGTGAAGCTGTTAAGCTCCGCGAGGAGGGCTACAACCCATTTGTAATGAGAGCCGGGGAATCTATCCCTATAGAGAACGTTGGTTGGGTTGATGCTGTTGAGGAAATGTGGCAGCAACTCAAAGCACAGAATATTGAGGCTCAGTACCTAGTTGTCACTGTTAGTCAAGGGTCAACTCACTCAGGATTGATAGTAGGTGCCAAGTACCTTAGAACTCCCTTTAAGGTGATTGGGATCAGTGAACACTATGCGAGAGCTAAGGTTAAGAGTGAAGTTGTCAGAATGGCTAGCGAGACAGCTGAATTCCTAGAGCTGGGGGTAACTATTACGCCAGACGAGGTCACAGTCTATGATGAATATATAGGCGAGGTACATCTCAAGCCAAGAAGCTATCAAACTGGTAGCTCAAACTGAGGGATTTTTCCTAGACCCCGTCTACACAGGAAAGGCTATGGCTGGACTCATTGATCTCATTCATAAGGGGAGATTCACTGCTAAAGATACCGTGGTCTTTATTCATACGGGTGGCATTCCATACCTTTTTGTTTATGATGAGGAACTCACTAGCTAGAAGTAAGATATGTTCTCGTTATAGAGGGAATGAATTAGGGAGAAAAAATGGCGAAGCAAGTGAAATTTCTTTATTTATCACAGGAGGACATAAGTGAAGCTGGCGTTTTGGAGATGGATAAATGCTTACGGGTTATAGAGGGCGTATTCAAATTGATGGCAAAAGGCAATTGACTCTGCCTGGCAGGGCCCTGAATACATTATCAAGGAGGATTTAAAATGCCCCATATGGAGTTAAAGCGTGCTCAGGAACTAATGAAGAAAAGAGGCGTTGATGCTTTGGTGGCCAGCACAATTCCTAATGTCTCTTATACTAGCGGCTTCACAGGGTACAAAATAAGGGTAGTAGGGCGCCTACTGCTGACAATTATCCCCGCTGACCCTGCTTTTGCCCCAACGTTGATTGTGGACGCAATGAGCGAAGAACCAGCACGGCAGAAGTCTTACATTGAGGACATACGCATATACCCTGCGTGGCAGTGTAGGGCTAGTTTGGATGACGTCATCCAAGGGAAAGCAAAAGCGCCTTCTAACCTGCCACCGGCAGTTAGCCTTGAATACATTGTTGGTCTGCACTCAGATATCCTTAGGGAGAAAGGACTACATGACGGCACGATTGGCATCGAAGAGAATTTGTTCAAGTCACCTGCTTACCAGATATTATTGAGTCAGAATCCAAAAGCTAAGTTTGTGGAAGCGGAAGGTATTTTCTGGGAGATTCGAAAGGTTAAGACAGAGGACGAAATTAAGGCTCTTAAACTTGCTGCTGAGCTGGGGGTGAAGGGGATTCAGGCAATCATAGAGGGCAACATTGCAGGTGCAACCATTAGCGAACTCCAACGTAAGTATAAGATGGGGGTGTTGCAGGCAACCACCGAGTTAAATGAATTGGACCTTGAGTTTCTCCATTGTCACATAAGTTCAGGTGACGCTAGTAGTGTGGAATTGCCGGGATACCGGGTGGTCAGAGGAGAGGCACTCCTTATTGACAATGGAGTCAGTGTCTCTGGATACAATTCGGACATGGGTAGAACCTTTGTTGTCGGTAAAGCCAATGACTTGCATAAGAAGATATATGCAGCTTTAAGGGCGGGATACGAAGAGGGACTCTCAAGAATAAGGCCTGGAGTGAAAATGAAGGAGCTTCATAGGGTAATTCACGACACAATACATAAAAGTGGCCTTGAATGGTTTGCTAGAGGAAATGTCGGCCATATGCTTGGTATTGGCAATCTCATAGAGCAGCCACCGAGAGCATCAGCAGATGAGGAGACAGAGCTTGAGGCAAATATGGTTATGGCTATAGAAGTCGGCACATATGTCACTGGGTTCGCTGCGTTCCAGATTGAAGATGTAATACTTGTAACTCCTGAGGGTAATGAGGTGTTTACAAAGCTACCACGGGATATGATAGAGCTTTGATATTGCTGCCTTTACTACCAAAGGCTTCACGCGTAAGAGTTGACTAAACAGCGGTAATGGTGGCAGTGCAAAAACTTGAAGGAGGTTAACGATATGACTTTGACCAGTGGACAGGGCTTTGTGGTCGATAAGAAGAAGACGGCCCTAATCGTGGTGGATATGCAGAACGGCTCTCTACGGAATGAAGGAACCCTCGCCAAATTAGGATTGGACATCACCTACTTGAAGTCTACAGTGCAGCCAGTAAAGCGGATAGTGGAGGTATGCCGCCGGGAAGGGATACCTATTATCTTCACCCGTTATATCCTGCGGCCCGACTATATGGATGCGGGTCGCTTTCCCGAGCTTTTCCCAGGAGCCTGAGAGGCAGGTTTTAAGATAGTTGGCACATGGGACGCAGAGATCATAGAAGACCTGGTGCTCCAGCCTGGAGACTATATTGTGGACAAAACCCGTTATTCTGCCTTCTACAATACCAACATGGAAGTAATTCTGCGTGGCCTTAGTGTGGACACAGTAGTGGTATGTGGGGTGACCACCGATATGTGTGTCGAATCCACCGTACGCGATGCTTTCTACCGTGACTACCGTGTGGTGCTGGTTCGTAATGCTATTCGTGATTAACTGTGAGGTTGCCAATGTCACCCCCCCCATGGGAGTGAACTTGTTCGTTCTACAAGGTGTCACAAGAACGCCTCTTGGTACGGTAGCTAAGGGAGCAATTCCCTTCACCCTAGTCTTGATTTTGGGCATGGTCATACTCTGCCTCTTTCCTCAGTTAGCCTTATGGCTACCCGGCACCATGAAATAAAGAGGACTCTTGTCGGAGCCTCGTTGATAGAGGAGTAATTTAATGATGCTAGAGGGTCGGATACTCAAATTAGGTGATAGCATAAATACGGATATTATCTATCCAGGTAGGTTCTCACCTATAACGGATCCTGAAGAGATGGCTAAACATGCTTTTCAGGGTATTAGTGATGATTTCCCATCCCGAATAGAGAAAAACTGTTTCATTGTGGCTGGGACTAATTTTGGGTGTGGAAGCTCTCGTGAGCAGGCAGTTATCTGCCTCAAATACGCCGGGGTAGCTGGGGTGATAGCTAAGGGATTCGCAAGAATCTTTTTTAGGAATGCTATTAATCAAGGATTCCCGGTAATCACATGTGCCGATGCAGTTAACAAAATATCAGATGGAGAAATCATTACCGTTGATTTCGCTGGGGGTAAAATAACCACAGCAACTGAAGAATTTAGTTTTCCTAGTCTACCCCCATTCATAATGGGCATTATTGAGGCTGGGGGCTTGATTAATTACACCAAAATAGCCCTCAAGAAGCAGGAGGAAAAGAGGATTGGGTAAGACTTTTGCTGAGAAGATATTTGCTATAAAAAGCGACAAGGAAGAAATATCAGTTGGGGAAATTGTTACTGCATCACCGGATGTGCTGATGTGTTCAGCAGTTACCTTTGCTATTGCTATCGAACAGTTTAGGCGACTTGGAGTGAAAAAAGTGTGGGATCCTGATAAAATTGTTGTAATCCTTGACCACTTTATACCTGCTCCTACCATGCAAGTCGCTAACAATCATAAGCTTATCCGCGAGTTTGTTAAAGAACAAGGAATAAAGAGATTTTATGACATAAGGGAGGGAATATGTCACCAAGTGATGGTAGAGAAGTGCCACGCCTTGCCAGGTATGTTAATCTTGGGGAAGGATTCTCACACAACCTCATACGGAGCAATAGGTGCTTTTAGTAGTGGGATTGGTGCTACTGAAACAGCTATTATTTTGGCTACAGGAAACCTATGGCTACGGCTACCAGAAAGTGTAAAAATACTTGTTAAAGGTAAGTTACCTAAGGGCATCTTTGCAAAGGACGTTATCCTTAAGATAATTCATGATCTAACCAGCGATGGTTGTACTTACAAGGCGGTCGAGTTTTGTGGGGAAACTATTGAGAGAATGAACATTTCGGAAAGATTCACTCTAGCCAACATGTCTGTAGAGATGGGAGCCAAAGCCAGTTTCATAGCTTGTGACAATGTTACTAAAGAATATCTTCAAGAGCATGGCTGTTCGCCGCATTACAAGCCAGTCTTTCCTGATCAAGATGCTTCGTACGAGGGAACACATGAATTTGATGTTGCCTCTCTAGAGCCGATGGTAGCTTGTCCCCATCAAGTGGATAATGTCAGGTCTATTGCAGAGGTCGAGGGCATAGAAGTCAATCAGGCTTTTCTAGGCTCCTGCACAAATGGCCGGGGCGATGATTTAGAAATCGCAGCTAGGGTACTAAGGGGTAAGAAAGTTCATCCCAATGTCCGATTTTTGGTGGTTCCTGCATCCAGAGCAGTCTACTTAGAAGTGCTAGAGCGTGGTCACATTAGGACATTCTTGGAGGCAGGTGCTGTGGTCGCAAACCCAAGTTGCTCAGCTTGTTTCGGGGCTGATGGAGTATTGGCTGCTGGCGAACGTTGCATCGCTTCTTCAAACCGCAATTTCAGAGGCAGGATGGGAAATCCAGACTCAGAGGTTTTTTTGGCAAGCCCGGCTACTGTGGCTGCATCTGCCATTAATGGAAAAATCACCGATCCTCGGAATCTCTTGTAAGCTAGGAGGAGACATAAATGGGGAAGAGGAGAACTTTTAAAGAACGTATTTATGAAAAAAGAATAATGGTTGCTCCTGGGGTATACGACGCGTTCAGCGCAAAGCTTGTCGAACATATGGGCTTTGAGGCGCTTTACATTACTGGTGCAGGCATCTCAGCTAGCTTATTAGGGGAACCCGATGTTGGACTGGTTACGATGACGGAGCAACTCACTCAGGCAAGATATATTGTAAACGCCGTGAACATCCCAGTTATATGTGATGCTGATACCGGGTACGGTAATCCGATAAACGTTATTCGTACTGTGACAGAATTCGAAAAAGCAGGAGTTGCCGCCATACATTTAGAAGACCAAGAAATGCCCAAGAGGTGTGGTCATTTGGAAGGGAAAAGACTGGTGAGCAAGGAAGAGATGGTTCAGAAAATAAGAGCGACCATCGAAGCCAGAAAATCCGATGACTTTGTCATCATAGCTCATACTGACGCAAGGAGTGTTTACGGTTTGCATGAGGCTCTAGAGCGTGGGCATGCTTATATTGAAGCTGGAGCCGATGTGCTGTTTATAGAGGCGCCTGAAGGCATAGGTGAATTAAAGAAGGTTGGTAAAGTTTTCAGCGGCACCCCGCTCCTGCTGAATCGCGGAGGTAAGAAGACCCCCCTATATCTGTCAGTGAAGCTGAAGAATTGGGTTTTAGGATCGTTATCTTTCCGGGAGATCTACAGAGAGCGGCGGGCAAGGCGATGCTTAATACATTGCAGGCTCTTAAGGAAGAAGGGAATACAGTGTCGATTCAGGAAGACCTGCTGAGCTTTGATGAACGATTCGAACTGCTTGGACTAAGCAAGTACTATGAGTTGGAAAGAAAGTTCCTGGATGTACGTGGTAGACCGATTCAAATACAACAATTACATTCGATGAATGGTGAAGCAGGCGTTGATAATCCCACAAACTTGTGATGAAAGGGGGTGAGTTGGATGACTTAGCATACCAAGCCTGGGAAAGTAACCAGAGATTAAAAAAAGTAAGGAGACAACAATGACGACTGAAGGTAATAATACAGGCACAATTTTTGCTGTGGGCGACGTAGTCC
>Ga0209991_10000433_pt1 | contig 18583 bp, 14 predicted proteins | sample ChitaG_FD_183167 | JGI IMG/M metagenome (GOLD analysis project Ga0209991, IMG submission 183167) | Deep subsurface microbial communities from South Pacific Ocean to uncover new lineages of life (NeLLi) - Chile_00310 metaG (SPAdes)... | ecosystem: Environmental > Aquatic > Marine > Oceanic >... | reverse complement strand
AGGTCATTGGGTGTAGTCACCACTCCACGCTACGACTCTTGCCCGCGCACGGACCCATCTACACCCAGACACACCGCCGCACGCCGCCTCTTGGCCGAGATCTGGAGCACGGCTAGTGCGCGAAGTGACGCTCTCCGGTGAGGTAGAGCGTGATTCCGGCGGCGGCAGCGGCGGCGGTCACTTCGTCGTCGCGGACCGACCCGCCGGGATGCACAACTGCCTTCACACCTGCCCCAATCAACGTTTGCAGGCCGTCCGGGAACGGGAAGAACGCATCAGATGCCCCGACCGCGTCCCGAGTGCGCTCGCCGGCCCGCTCCACGGCCAGGCGAGCCGCATCAACCCGGTTGACCTGACCCATACCCACGCCGACAGTCCCCCCGTCCTTGGCGATCACGATCGCGTTTGACTTCACCGCCCGGCAGGCCCGCCAAGCGAACAGCAGGTCGGCCAGCGTCTGCGGGTCGGCGGGCTCGCCGGTGGCCAGGGTCCAGTTCGCAGGATCGTCACCAGAGGCGTCGACGGCGTCACGGTGTTGACGCAGCAGACCGCCGCTGATCTGACGGAACTCCGTGCCACCCTGGCGCGGCTCTGAGGCGACGAGCACTCGGATGTTCTTCTTCCCGGTAAGGGCTTCCACTGCACCAGGCTCATACGCCGGGGCGATGATCACCTCGGTGAAGATCTCCGCGACGGTCTGGGCCATCTCGACACTGACCTCAGTGTTGGCGGCGATCACGCCACCGAACGCCGACATCGGATCACAGTCGTGAGCCTTGCGATGGGCGTCGGCCACCGAAACCGATGACACCGCGATGCCGCACGGATTGGCGTGTTTGATGATCGCCACGCAAGGGTCCTCATGGTCGAACGCCGCACGCCACGCCGCATCGGCATCGGTGTAGTTGTTGTAGGACATCTCTTTTCCGTGCAGCTGCTCGGCCTGCGCCAGCCCCGGCCACCCATAGTCGTCGCAGTACAGCGCAGCCTGTTGGTGCGGGTTCTCCCCGTAACGCAATACGGCTGCACGCCGGAACGTCGCGGCGAGCCACCGAGGCAGCGCCGGCGGCCCGTCCAATTCGGGCGCCAGCACGGTCTCCATCCAGGATGCCACGGCCACGTCGTACTCAGCGGTATGCCGGAACGCCAACGCCGCCAGCTTCTTTCGCTCATCGAGAGTGAAGCCGCCGGCGCGCGCCGCTGCCAGCACGCCGTCGTAGCCCAGCGGATCGACGACCACCGCGACGCTTTGATGGTTCTTGGCGGCTGCACGCACCATGGACGGTCCACCGATGTCGATCTGTTCCACGCACTCGTCGACGTCGGCCCCGGAGTCGACTGTCTGGGTGAACGGATACAAATTCACCACGACGAGTTCGAACGCTGCCGCGCCGAGGTCGGCAAGCGCTGCCACATGTTCGGACTTGCGCTGATCGGCCAGCAGTCCGGCATGCACATGGGGATGCAAGGTCTTGACCCGGCCATCGAGCACCTCTGGGAATCCAGTGACATCCTCTACCGGGGTTACCGGAATGCCTGCCTCCGCAATGGTTTTCGCGGTGGACCCGGTGGACACGATGTCTATACCTGCCGCGTGCAGACCCTGCGCAAGCCGAACGAGGCCGGTCTTGTCGTAGACGCTGATCAATGCGCGACGGATCCGCCGCCGGAACAGGTCCTCGTTCTCGCTCATCCCAGGGTCGCCTTTCGTCCAATCCAGGTGACGCCGCGGATTGCCAACGCCTCCAGTACATCCACCAGCAGCTGTCTCTCGATCACTTTGATCCGCTCGTGCAAGGTCGCCTCGTCATCGTCGCCGAGAACGGCGACAGCCTGCTGAGCGAGGATCGGCCCGGTATCGGTGCCCGCATCGACGAGGTGCACCGTACAGCCGGTGACCCTGACCCCGTAGGCCAGCGCTTCTGAGACCGCATGAGCGCCTGGGAATGCGGGCAACAACGCCGGATGAGTGTTGATCACCCGTGCGGGAAAGGTCGAAAGGAAGCTAGGTCCAAGGATTTTCATAAACCCCGCCGATACCACCAGGTCGGGTTCATAGGCGGCGGTCGCCTTGGCGATTGCGTCGTCCCAGGCAGCGCGGTCCGGGCAGTCGGCGAGCGGGATAGTGAACGCTGGTACCGACGCGGCCGCAGCGACGTCCAGAGCGGTGCAGACCCGGTCCGTGCCGACCGCCACTACTCGAACAGGGTAGTCACCGACGGCGGAGTCGAGCAGCGTGCCGAGCAGCGATCCGGTACCGGAAGCGAGCACCACCACCCGTGCCGGCGTGCTCGGGGGCACTCGGACCGCTGGCTGCACGCCTGAGAGCCTAATGGGTGGCTAGCTGCCGCGATCTCCGCGGTCGCTGCCGCCACCGGAGTCCACCTCGTGGTCGGCACCCGTGCTATCTGGTTCATCCACGACGAAGTGATCCTCGGGGTCTAGTTCGGCAAGTGGTGGTCCGCTCTCAGTAGCCCGTCGCGGGTCGGGCTTCTCCTCGGACGCGGGCCCGGTTTCGGCATCCGTAGCGATCGGGTTCTCAGCGGTGTCGGCGGCGAGCTCGGCGGTGCCCGGATCGATCGACTCAACCTGTTCGTCGACGGACCCTGCCCCCACCTCAGCCACCGACTCGCTAGCTTCGGTATCGGCGGTGGCCGCGACCTTCGGGCGGCGCTCCCGCGGCCGGAATCCGCCTGACATCGCCACCGTCAGCGCGCCGATACCTGCAAACCAGAGGAAGACCGCGGGGGCCAATGTCGTCTGATCGACCCCGACGTGGCCGAAGTTGCCCAGTCCTCCCCCTCCGGCTAGCGCCAGCAGCGCCATCGTTGCGGCCGCGACCGCTGCCGCAACGACCACCTTGGCCAGCGCGGACAGTATCGGTAGTGGGTGGCGCGCGCACTGCTGCCCTAGCGCGACACCTGACGCAGCGGCCACAATCAGCAGGGCAACCCAGACCGGGCCGAGAGGTGGGGTTGGTACCGCGGCCAGGAGGGGCAGCGCAGGAATGTCACCACCGAAAACCGTGAACGCGCTGAACGTCGCCAGCCCGATGTGGGCGCTGGAGCCGACCGCGACGGCTGCTGCGCCGACCATGACATTGGGCAGGTAGAGCACCGACAGCGCCGTCAGGCTCAACTGCCCGAACATCGAATCGGTGATGGAGTACAACTCATGCATCGTCGACCAGTGCACGATCATTGAGCCCGCGATGACCACCCCGGACAGCCCCAAGAGCGTGATTACCCCTACTCCAGCCGCCCGGCAGGCATCGGGCAACCATTTCGGCAGCGGGGAGGCGTTTAACAGCCGCCGACCCACCCTCGAACCCACCCCGAGCGCCGCACCGATCACGTGGACGGTCAACACGCTTCCAAAGGCACGCAGCGCATCGGGAGTCTGTAGTTCAGTCAGCACCGACGCGGCATCATGGATCACCGCCAGGCAGATCGCCGCGATCAGCATTGGACCGCCTAGCGCGGAGGCCACCACCCAGCGGGTGACGAACCACGACGTGCTGGTGGTCGCTCTCGCCGTGGTGCGCGCTGTGCCATAGATCATCGCCAGCACCGGAAACAAGGGCATCACACCGAGAGCCGTGCCGGCGATCGACATCGGCACCTGATGTACGCCCAACCACAAGCTGGCGATAGCGCCGAGCGCACCAGTCATGTCGCTGTTAGCGATCACCAACTGCAGCAGCACCACCGCAGCGATGATGACCAGCGCGACCAAGGAAGGCCCGAACGCGACCCGAAGCAGGTCACGCGCTTGGCGCGTACCGACTGGACTGGGGGTACCGCCCGCTTGCGGGGGATTGTCCACGGGTTGGGCTGCTCCTCGCACAGGCTCGGGCGCACGTCGTTCGCGCACGCGCGGCTCAGACTACGACGAAGACTGATCCGACTGCGAGGATGACGCATCCTGGCGTTGCGTGGGCGCCTGGGTGGTCGGCGCGTTGCTCGACAGCGGCCGGCCGTGAGTAGGAAACCCAGTGGGCGGGGTCGGCGGCCCGGACTCTCCGGCCTGTCCCGCTTGTTCGGATGGCGAGACGACGGGGAACCCACCTGTGGACGGATCGGTGCCGGGATAGCCGCTACCGCCGTATTGCGGCGGGTAACCGGGCCGCTGCTGCGAGGGCGCCTGCTGGTGCGGCGGCGGGCCTTGCACAGGCTGACCGGCGGGCGGTCCGTAATAGGCGCCGGGATACTGACCGTACTGCTGCGGCTGCTCGTACCTGGGTCGGGGTACTGGAGCGGTGATGACTCCCGCGTTGAGCAGCAGGGCCCCAACGCCGACAATCGTCTGGAGCGCAGTGAATGCGACGACGAGATACAGGCCCCAGTCGATCGTGACGACGCTGGGGGCGGTAAGCACGACCGATACGACGAGCATGAAGCTCAGCAGCGAGAGCACCCCGGCTGGGGCCGGCCGGGCCGTCTGCTTCGGGAGCAGGCCTACTCCGGAAATCAGGGCAGCGAGAACCGATGCGACCACCGCAAGGTCGATCCGAAACGGGTTGATGAAGAAATCGGTGGCTGCGCTGAACTGCGGCCCGAAGCTCGCCAGGTAGACGAGCAAGCCGAGCGCGGCGACCGCTGCGGCGAGGTACACCGGCAGCTTGCTCGCACCGGCGGCGTCGAATTTAGGCGGATTGCCTGATTGTTGATTCGGTGCCGAAAAATATGCGTTCTGCGGCTGCGCGGGTGGGTAGCCGGGGCCTCCGGGTGCGCCTTGTGGGTACGACATGACCTCTCCTGTGCTGTGTGGGCATCGGATCGACGCTGACGACGCTGACGACGCTGACGACGCTGACGACACTGACGACACTGAGGACGCTGAGGACGTGGTCCGACTGTGGGGACGGACCGCCCCGACGATTCGATGATCCACGCTAGCGCACGGCCGTGCACAGCTGCCCCAGCTGTGTGCCCGCCGGCGTGGCTGGCGAGGCCCCTCCCGAGAGCGAGCGGCAGCTGGAAGTCGCCGGTGATGCGGCACCGGCTACCTTCAGGCACCCGCCTTGCGCGCACAGACTGGAACACGTTCTAATTCTCATCATGGATTTCGGGTTGGTGTTGTTCACTTCTGATCGAGGTATCACTCCGCCGGCGGCGGCCAAGCTGGCCGACGAGCTTGGCTTCGCGACGTTCTACGTACCCGAACACACCCACATCCCGATCAAACGCCAGGCAGCCCACCCCACGACTGGCGACGACTCGCTTCCCGACGACCGCTACATGCGCACCCTGGACCCTTGGGTGTCCCTGGGTGCCGCAGCCGCGGTCACGACGACGGTCCGGTTGTCCACCGCAGTCGCCCTCCCCGTGGAACACGACCCCATCACCCTGGCCAAGTCCATCGCCACACTCGACCACCTCTCCGGTGGCCGAGTCTCGCTCGGGGTTGGGTTCGGCTGGAACACCGATGAACTGGCCGACCACAACGTCCCCTCCGGTCGGCGGCGCACGATGCTGCGCGAGTACCTGGAGGCCATGCGTGCGCTGTGGACCCAGGAAGAAGCCGAATACCATGGTGATTTCGTCAATTTCGGGCCCAGCTGGGCCTGGCCCAAACCTGTCCAAGCTCACATTCCGGTCCTCGTCGGCGCCGCGGGCACCGAAAAGAACTTCAAATGGATCTCCCGCAGCGCGGACGGCTGGATCACCACCCCCCGCGATATCACCATCGACGAACCCGTCAAGCTCCTGCAGGACACCTGGGCCGCCGCCGACCGCGACGGGGCTCCACAGATCGTGGCCCTGGATTTCAAACCAGACGCCGACAAACTGCTGAAGTGGAAAGAACTCGGCGTCACCGAAGTCCTCTTCGGCCTTCCCGACCGCAGCCCCGACGACGTCGCCACCTACGTCGAACGACTGGCAGGCAAACTCTCTGCTCTCAAGTGATCCGCCGACTTTTCGAACCGGAGGGGATCCACCCCGCCAGCCTGGCGGTCGGAAAGCCGCCGCGGGACTACACTGGCGTCAGTACTTCGAACGCAAATATGCATGTCTCGACGACACTCAAGGCGTTACTCACATCCAATGATGACCGTCCCCCCGAACTGGACAGCGGTGCATTAGTGGCCTCCAACCGCGCGATGTTGCGAAGAGCCCTCTCTATGACCGCGGCGCTCACCTCGAGCGTCATCCTTGCTGCGTGCGGTCACTCCGACAATGCGCCGGCAGCCTACAAGGTGACCAAAGAGTCACTGTCTTCGACGACGACTACACCGACTACACCGCTGATGTCTGTGGACGCTTTCCCCGACATATCGTCCTACAACGATGTCCCCTTCGACGTCTACGAGGTTATCGACAGCCCTCGAGTGCAGGGTTTCGCATTCACAACGCCAGACGGGCTGCAGTGTGCGAACAACGCTTATCCGACACCGGAATTCGAATGGGTCAGTTGCTGGGGCCCTCGGCCGGACCGGGGGCCCGGCCTCTGGAGCGTCAACGCGGACAGGGGTGCGCCCGCCACCATCGAACCGGTGGCACGCGAGGATGTCGATCCCCCTTGGTCAACGCCTCCACCGCTGCTGCCTCCACTTACCAGAATTTCAGCGCAGAAGGGCAATTCGACATGCGGAGTGGGTGAGCACGGCCTCACCGCGTGCCGTGTCGGCGATCACGGCTTCGTGCTGACTCCGACATCAACAACACTCTTCTAACAGGACGACGCTCTTCTCACGGCTAAGCGAAACGGCTACAGGCTTTCGAAGATCTCACGAGCGAGCTTGGCGGCGGCCGACGGCGTCTTGCCGACCTTGACGCCCGCAGCCTCCAAAGCCTCCTGCTTGGCGGCGGCGGTACCCGACGAACCTGACACAATGGCGCCCGCGTGGCCCATGGTCTTGCCTTCCGGCGCAGTGAAGCCCGCAACGTATCCGACCACCGGCTTGGAGACGTTGGCCTTGATGTAGTCGGCTGCGCGCTCCTCGGCATCGCCGCCGATCTCACCGATCATCACGATCACCTTGGTCTCGGGATCCTTTTCGAAGGCCTCGATGGCGTCGATGTGGGTGGTGCCGATGACCGGGTCCCCTCCGATGCCGATAGCGGTCGAGAAGCCGAGATCGCGCAGTTCGAACATCATCTGGTAGGTCAGGGTGCCCGACTTCGACACCAGCCCGATCGGACCTTTGCCCGTGATGTTATTCGGCGTGATGCCGACCAGCGATTCGCCCGGGGTGATGATGCCAGGGCAGTTGGGGCCGATGATCCGGGTCTTCTTTCCCTTCTCGACGTTATAGGCCCACGCATAGGCGCTGTCCTGGACCGGGATTCCCTCGGTGATGACCACCAGAAGCGGGATCTCGGCGTCGATGGCCTCGATGATGGCGCCCTTGGAGAAGGCGGGCGGAACAAACGCGATCGACACGTCGGCACCGGTTTCCTTCATCGCCTCGGCGACGCTGCCGAACACGGGCAGACTGACTTGCTCGCCGGCCGCGTTCACATGGGTCACCTCAGTTCCGGCCTTGCGGGCGTTCACTCCGCCCACCACTTGGGTGCCCGCCTTCAGCATCAGCGCGGTGTGCTTGGTGCCCTCACCGCCAGTGATTCCCTGGACGATGACCTTGGACTTTGAGTTAAGGAAGATAGACACGAGCCATGAGTCCTTTTCTACTTGTTCGCCAGCTCGGCGGCTTTGTCGGCGCCGGAGTCCATGGTGTCGGCCTGGATCACCAGCGGGTGGTCGGCCTCGGCCAGAATGCGGCGGCCCTCCTCGACGTTGTTGCCGTCGAGCCGCACAACCAGCGGCTTGTTGGCGTCGTCCCCCAATGTTTGCAGGGCTCCAACGATGCCGCTAGCCACCGCATCGCACGAAGTGATGCCACCGAATACGTTGACGAACACGCTCTTGACTTGACTGTCCCCCAAGATGACGTCGAGGCCCGCGGCCATCACCTCGGCCGAGGCGCCGCCGCCGATGTCAAGGAAGTTGGCGGGCTTCACGCCGCCGTGCTTCTCGCCGGCGTAGGCCACCACGTCGAGCGTGGACATGACCAGACCGGCGCCATTGCCGATGACACCGACCGCACCATCGAGTTTGACGTAGTTGAGGTCGTGCTCCTTGGCCTTGAGCTCAAGCGGATCGGTGGCGGCCTGGTCCTCGAACTCGACGTGTCCGGGCTGGCGGAAGTCAGCGTTCGCGTCGAGGGTGACCTTGCCGTCCAGCGCCAGGATCTGGTTGTCCGGCGTACGCACCAGAGGGTTGACCTCTACCAGCGTGGTGTCCTCGCCGACGAAGACATCCCACAGCTTGGCAATGGTCACCGCTGCGGCGTCAAGTACCTCGGCGGGCAGATGGCCCTGCTCGGCGATTGAGCGCGCAGTGGCCAGATCTACACCCTTGACCGCGTCCACGGGTACCTTCGCGAGCCGCTCAGGCTTGGTGGCGGCCACCTCCTCGATCTCTACGCCGCCTTCGACTGAGCACATCGCCAAGTAGGTGCGATTGGCGCGATCGAGCAGGAAGGAGATGTAGTACTCCTCGGCGATATCACTAGCCTCGGCTACCAGCAGCTTCTTGACTGTATGGCCCTTGATGTCCAGGCCGAGGATGTTTTGCGCGTGGGTGAAAGCGTCGTCGGGGGTCGCGGCGTACTTGACGCCTCCGGCCTTACCGCGTCCGCCTACTTTGACCTGCGCCTTCACCATCACGGGCTTGCCGATCTCCTCGGCGATGGCCTTCGCACCCTCGGCGGAATCGGTGACCCGGCCGGGAGTCGTCGGGACATTATGCTTGGCGAACAGTTCCTTCGCCTGGTACTCGAAGAGATCCATGGACTCACTGTCTGTCGTCGTTACCGCAGTCGCTTGCGACTCTCCCACCCACCGAAATTCCACGAAGGCAGTTGGTGAAATTCCATGAAGGTGGTTGGTCGCACCGGGCTCCGGGGAACTTTATCGACACGCGCACAGGCCACCTTCACCGGCTACCGCTCATGCGGTTGTCTCAACCTATGGCCACGCAGTGATTCAGGTCATAAATTTTCGGGAATAGGGCCATCAGTTGGCACATTGATTGGATTTTGGTTAACGTACGTTGGTCCAGATAACGGTCTGATCACGACGACAAGGACTCCTCAGGTTGACTCAGCATCGTTCACCGTGGCCCGCTGCAGGATTTCCGACGAGCGCTCGCAACGGAAAACCCCCAGCTCAGCCCGCCGTCGGAGCACCCCGGCTGACTGAAGTCACCGACGTCGTTCCGTTCAACGAGTTCGGCGACCTCGCCGACCTGGACTTCATGCCGCACGCCGCGTTCGACCGCGATGCCCAGGTCATGCGCGCGCCCGAGCTCGACGATATGCACGACACCGACGACCTTGTGTCGCTCCGCCTCGAAGTGCCGACCCAGTTCCACACCCGGCGGCGCGCAACCACGCGGGCGTATCGCGAAAGCCACACCGACGTCAGCGACGGAACAGCGGCAACCGACGTCATCGACATGCGTGGCCGCGCAGGGATGCACCGCAAGGCCGACGTGCCGGTCAGGGGTCGCCTGATGGTCGCCGCCATGGCTGTGGGCGCCACGGTGGCTGGGGCTTACACGATGACCACTGAGGCGCACCAGCCTCCCGCGGAGACGGTTCTTGCTGCTGACCACGCCGCCATGGGCGGCGGTACCGTCGTCACGGGCTCGGTAGACGGTATGCAGGTGGTCTCCGTCACTCCGGCCGCGCACTCGGCCGTTCATGCCGAAGAGATCACCAAAGCCGCGGCGTTCGCCGAGGAGCGTGCCCAACGTGAAGCCCGCCTGGCACGGCCGCAGTTCGCGATGCCGACGCGCGGCGTGTGGACTTCCGGATTCGGCTATCGCTGGGGTGCGCTGCACGGCGGCATCGACATCGCAAACTCGATCGGAACCCCGATCGTGGCCGCGGCCGACGGCCTGGTCACCGAAGTTGGGCCGACAGCCGGTTACGGCGCATACGTCAAGATCAAGCATTCCGACGGCACCGTGACGCTCTACGGCCACATCAACAGCTGGCAGGTCAGCGCCGGTCAGCGGGTGATGGCCGGCGATCAGGTCGCCACTATGGGCAACCGGGGCAACTCGACCGGACCGCATCTGCACTTCGAAGTCCTGAGCAACGGCACCGACCGCATCGACCCCGTCGGGTGGCTGTCCAAGCGGGGGCTGGCCCCCGGCGGCTACGTAGGCTGAGTGGCCCGGGACGACGCCGATCAGCCTCCCGAATCGGACGACGACACACGCATTATCCGTCGCGCTCCACTGAGCCCAACAGCCCCGCCGCTGCCGGCGTCCGTCGACCCGCCCACGGGCATCATCCGTCGACACCCCACGGGCGAGATTCCCACCGCCCTGTCCGAACCCCCGACAACGTCCATGCGCGGCCCTCTGGTGCGTGACGCAGTTGCCCGCGGGGAGCCCGTCGCGGTGGGACCGCCCCACTCTGCGGGAGCCGACCCGAAGCCGGCCATCGCCACGGCCGTCATCAGCATCCTGTCCGGGTGGGCGACCGCCGTCATCGCGACGGACCTGATCACCGCATGGTGGGGGACCGACCTCTTGTTTTGCGTGGCGGTCGGCTTCCTGGCCGCAATCTCGGCGGCGGCCACGATCGGCGGAGTGATCGCGTTGCTGCTGCGACGCCGGATCGGCCGCATTCTGGTTGTGGTGGGCTCGGTCATCGCGATGCTGATCTTCGCCAGCCTGTTCGTCGCAGGCGCCAAGCTACCTCCGGTCGTATACGCCATGCCGCTGCTGCCGTTGGCCTCGGTCGGGCTCGCGCTGCTACCAGACACCGCGCGCTGGAGCCGGACGGATTCCTAGAGCTTCGACACCGGGGCGTGGTTATGCATGAGTTTCACCCGGCCAGCGCTGCCGAAGTCAATCAACGACATCGCGGATTCGCCGGCGCCCGAAACCTCCTCGACCCTGCCGAGCCCGTATTTGTCGTGGGTGACCCGGTCGCCCGGTTCCAGCACCAACAGTGGCCGTTTGCCTGCCGACGACCGTGTCGGCGAGAGCCGTCTGTCTTCCCGTGTCCCGTACCGGCCCGATCCGCTCACCGGCGCGGAGAACGACGACGCCTGCTCCGTACGGCGCCAGTCGATGAGTTCCTGCGGGATCTCTCGAAGGAAGCGGGATTCGGGGTTGAGCATCGGCTGGCCCCACGACGAACGGATCTTGGCGCGGCTGAGGTACAGGCGCTCCCGGGCGCGGGTGATACCGACATAGGCCAAGCGGCGCTCCTCGGACAACTCGACCGGATCCCCCAGCGCTCGCATGTGTGGGAACATGCCGTCTTCCCACCCGGTGACAAAGACCACCGGGAACTCCAGCCCCTTGGCGGTATGCAGCGTCATCAGCGTCACAACCCCCGCCCCATGCTCTGGGATGTCGTCGGCGTCGGCGACCAGCGACACCCGCTCCAGAAAAGCCCCCAGCACACTGACGTCGGGAATATCCTCCCCCTCGGGGTCCCCATCGGGGTCCCCATCGGGGTCCCCATCGGCCAGACTCCTTGCATTGGCCAAATCAGTGCTGAATTCATGAGCAACACTGACCAATTCGTTGAGGTTGTCCAGCCGAGCGAGATCCTGCGGGTCACTCGACGACTCGAGTTCGGCACGGTAACCGGTGCGGTCCAGCACGGCCTCCACCAAATCGCCGAGCTCGTGGTCGAGTTCGCCTCGCAACTCGTCAAGCAAGGCGGTGAATCCGGCGATCGCCTTCGCTGAGCGGGTGTTGAGCATCGGCACCTTGCCTTCAGCCGCCGCCACCAGAGCATCGTTGAAATTTTCGCCGGTGCTCTCGGCGTGCACCGCCACACACGCCTCGGCACGGTCACCGATGCCGCGACGCGGGGTGTTGAGGATGCGCCGCATACTCACCGAGTCGCCCGGATTATCCAGCACCCGCAGGTAGGCGACAATGTCCCGGACTTCCCTGCGCTCGTAGAAGCGCACTCCCCCAACGACTTTGTAGGGGATGCCGGCCCGGATGAACACTTCTTCGACGGCACGGGAGGAATTGTTGGTGCGGTAGAAGACCGCAACGTCGTTGTAGGAGAAACCGCGGCCAGATGAAACAGCGCCGTCGGACAGCGCGTCGATCTGCTGGGCGACGAACCTGGCCTCGTCGTGCTCGTTGTCGGCAACGTAACCAACGATCAGTTCACCGTCCCCGGCGTCGGTCCACAGCCGCTTCTCTCGCCGCCCGAGGTTGCGAGCGATCACCGAGTTGGCCGCATTCAGGATGGTCTGCGTGGATCGGTAGTTCTGCTCAAGCAAAATCGTTGTGGCATTGGAGAAATCACGTTCGAAGTCTTCGATGTTGCGGATCGTCGCACCACGAAATGCATAGATGGACTGATCTGCATCGCCGACCACGCACAGCTCGGCCAGAGGCATCTCGTCGGCGTCGGCTGACCCGACCCCTTCAACGCCTACAAGTTCACGCACCAACACATACTGTGCGTGATTGGTGTCCTGATACTCATCAACAAGGATGTGCCGGAACCGGCGCCGGTAGTACTGGGCGATCTGAGGAAAGGCCTGCAGCGCAGCTACTGTCTCACCGATCAGATCGTCGAAGTCCAGGGCATTGGCGGCGCGCAACCTGCGCTGGTACTCGCTGTAGACCTCGGCGATGATGCGCGCTAGATCATCGGCGTCCGCAGCGGCGTCTGCGGCCACATTCTCCTGAGCCTGTTCGGGTCCGATCAACTCATTCTTGAGGTTGGAGATGCCGTTGGCGAGCAGCCGCGGAGAGTGCCGCTTGGTGTCCAGACCCATGTCCTTGCCGATCATCAGGAGCAGGCGGCGTGAGTCGTCGGCGTCGTAGATGGAGAAGTTCGAGTTGAGCCCGGGCAGCAGTGAGGCCTGGTTGCGCAGGATCCGCACACATGTCGAGTGAAACGTCGACACCCACATCGAGGACGCAGCCCGAGTACCCACGAGCTGCCCGACGCGTTCGCGCATCTCTGCAGCGGCTTTGTTGGTGAACGTGATGGCCAGCACCTGACCTACACCCACGTCGCGGGCCGCCAACAGGTAGGCGATCCGTCTGGTCAAGACCGCCGTCTTGCCGGAGCCTGCGCCTGCCACGATCAGCAGCGGGGAACCCTCGTGCAGCACGGCCAGACGCTGCTGGGGGTTGAGGCTCTCAAGAAGCTCGTCGGTGCCGGTTGCCATAGAAGTTGCCGTAGAAGGGGAAGTCATATGCACTCAAACCTACCGCTGCGGGGGGGACACTCTTTGCGCTGGCACGGCCCGTAGTGGCACACTTGCTGGGTGCTTACTGCGCAGCAGCGATTTTTCTACGGGTACCGGCCAGCGGTGCCCGTGGTCTAGCTGCTTCCTCCAGCCCCGCGGTCCACTTCCGGATCCGGGGCTCTTCTCTTGTGCGAGGCCCGAAACCGGATGAGACCAGGTCCTTCACATAACGAGAATTCGGAGAACCATGACATGACAACGACGGAAACTCCCCACGTACCCGATATCCCGGATATCGGTGACTTGCGCAAGGAAATCGATCGACTCGACTCGGCGATCCTGGATGCCGTGCAACGCCGAACCGAGGTCTCCCAGCTGATAGGTAAGGCACGCATGGCCTCCGGGGGCACCCGCCTGGTTCACAGCCGGGAGATGAAGGTCATCGAGCGCTACAACGTGCTGGGCGCCGAGGGTAAGAACTTGGCAATGCTGCTACTGCGCCTGGGGCGCGGCCGCCTCGGCCACTGAGGGTATTCGGCGCGTAATTGCAGCAAGTGGGCCTTTGCGCGCGCCCGATCCGCTATGGCTTGAGCGCCTCAACCAACCACGGCGTCAACCATTCAACTGCCTCAGGCGTCGGATGCACCCCGTCGCTGCGCATCCTGATGCCATCGACCCTGGTCGTGTACACACCGTTGGGGTTGAGCTTCCGGTTCAGGTCCAGCACCGAGACGTTGTTCCGCTGGCCGACAGCGCTACGCAACATCGAATTCCAGCGATCGACCCGCTTGGGCTGGTCCTCGGGGTACAGGCTGCCGTCGGCCCTCTCCGCGCGCCGGTTGTAGGGCTCGGTCGTCACGACGATCCGCGCGCCCGTCGACCCAAGTATGTCCAGCGCGCGGTCCAGCTCACCGCGCAGATACGCGTCGTAGCGGCGCTCCCCGATGTGCGTCCAGCGGCCATCTCGCATCCGGTCGACGACTTCCCAGCGCCCAACGATCAACAGCACCGCATCGGGCCGCTCATGAGTGATCCGCTGCGCCCATCGGCTCGGCCAGGCATCGCATTCGGGTTTCTGGTCCAGCTCCCGGCCGACGTATTCGTAGGGTCCTCCGCGGGCGATGCCGCACCCGATGGTTGTGTAGTCGGCGATTTCCAGCCCGGCCGTCGGTGGTAGGTAGCGCATCAGAGTCCACGCGATGGAGTCCCCGAACACCGCCGCCCTGGTCTCCCCGGGAGAACGCTGGTGCGCCGGGGTGGGCACCTCGACCGGAATCTCAGGCGCGATCAGTGCCGCCGTGTCGATCTGCGGCCCCAGCCCAAAGCCGCCAGGTTTCACCCCCACGGGCAGCACGGTCATCGTCACCACTGCAGCAGTAGCCGCTGTAGCGGTAGCCAGCGGCAGCATCGGCACAGTTACCGGCCGCCACCGGAGGACGGGTTGTTCGACGAGCCACCACACCACCGTCGCGACCGCAATAGTCGCCGCGCATCGCAATGCGAACAGTTCGGCGCCCGTCATGCCGGTCCGTTCCCCGTTGAGCACCAGGAAGATGGGCCAGTGCCACAGGTAGACGCCGTAGGAGATGACTCCGAGGCCGACCAGCGGCGGCAGCGCGAGCAGGCGCGCCACCGGCCCGTCCTGCTCAAGTGCGACCGATGCGACGACGAGGATCGCCGCACCAGCGACCAGGATCAGCAGTCCGCTACGGAACTCCTGGGCACTACCGGTGGCGATATGGGCGGCTGCGCCCAGCACCGCCAACCCGACGAACGGCAGCACACGAGCGAGCCAACGGGCCCATCGGGACCGCAGGAGCCCGTCCCCTGCGGTCAGTCCACGCCAGTCGCGCACCAGCAAAGCCGCCGCCGCGGCGCCGACGAGCAGCGCCTGTATGCGGGTATCGGTGCCGAAATAGACCCGGTTCAGAGTCGCTTGAGACGCCCCGGAACTCAGCACCATCGCCGCGCCTGCGGACGCGACCACCCCGGCCGCGGCGATGACGAACACCGCGATGCGTACAACTCGCACCGTCAACGGGACCCCCCGCCGATAGGCCACCGCGGCGAGACCCGCGACGACGGCAGCCAATAGCAGCGGCCACAAAACGTAGTATTGCTCCTCGACGCCGAGTGACCACGTGTGCTGCAGTGGCGAAGGCGGGGCCCCCTGCGAGAAATAGTCGCTCTTCTCGGCGACGAATACCCAGTTCGACATCCAGAAGAAGGTCGCGACAGCTTGGTCGCGAAGGGTGCGGGTGGATTCGGCGGCGAACAGTTCACTTGCGGCCACTACGGCCAACACCATAAGGACAAGTGCCGGCAGTAGTCGTCGGGCACGGCGAATCCAGAAGTCCCTCAGGCGGATCCGCCCAGTACGACCGATCTCGTCGATCAACAGCGAGGTGATCAGGAACCCGCTGAGGACAAAAAACACATCGACGCCGAGGAAGCCACCGGACAATCCCGGGATGCCGCCGTGATCAGCCAGCACGAGCGCCACCGCGACTGCCCTGACACCGTCGAGGGCCGCGATTCCCCGACCCGGGCTCACATATCCGCGTGGGCCCACACGGATCGGAGCCGCACTCACGGCTGTCACGGTCCAGGGCCCTCCCTTACTGCTACGAGCAAGGAATTTTATGGGCTGCGGGGTGCCGGATCGGGAAGGCGCGCTGCGGGATTGCGGACTAGCTGGCCGCCGGCACGAAGTCTGCGCGCTATGGCGTCAGCGCAATGTATTTTGTGTCGAGGTACTCCTCGATGCCCTCGGATCCACCTTCGCGGCCGAGACCCGATTCCTTGACCCCGCCGAAGGGCGCGGCGGGATCGGAGATGACGCCACGATTGACGCCGACCATGCCCGCCCGAATGCCTTCTGCAGCGCGTAACGCCCTGTCCAGTGACTGGGTGTAGACATATGCCGCTAACCCGTATTCGGTGTCGTTTGCGGCCGCGATGCCCTCCGCCTCGGAGTCGAAACCGATGATGGGCGCAACCGGGCCGAACACCTCTTCCCTGAGGATTCGGGCGTCCCCGGGTACGTCGGTCAACACCGTAGCGGGATAGAAGTTTCCCGGCCCGCCGGGAGCGACGCCGCCGACCGCCACGGTCGCGCCGCGCGACACCGCATCGGACACCAGATCCTCGACCGAGGCCACCTGCTTCCCGCTGATCAGCGGGCCCAGCGTGGCCTCCGGATCCAGCCCGTTGCCGAGGGCGAACTCGCTCATCCGCTTCACCAGCTTCTCGGTGAACTCCTCGCGGACGGCGTTGGCTACGTGGAATCGATTGGCAGCGGTGCAGGCTTCTCCCCCATTTCGCATCTTGGCAAGGATCGCCCCGTCTACGGCGGCGTCGACGTCGGCGTCGTCGAACACCACGAACGGCGCGTTCCCGCCAAGTTCCAAGGACTGGCGCAACAGTGCGTCGGACGCCTGCTTGGCAAGTGCCTTGCCCACCCCGGTTGACCCGGTGAACGTGAGCTTGCGGATCCGGCCGTCGTCGATGAGCGCTGCGGTGACCTCGCGCGGTTTGGTGGTCGGCAGCACCGAGAGCACACCCTTGGGCAGCCCCGCCTCATCGATCAGCTTGGCCAGCAGCAGCATACTCAGCGGAGTCTCGTGAGCGGGCTTGACGATCATTGTGCAGCCCGCCGCCAACGCCGGCCCGATCTTGCGGGTCCCCATGGCCAGCGGAAAATTCCAAGGCGTCACCGCATAGCAGGGGCCGACCGGCTCCTTGGTAACCATGATGCGTCCGGTGCCCGCAGGGGCCGATGTGTAGCGGCCACCGATGCGCACAGCCTCTTCGGCGAACCAGCGAAAGAACTCGGATCCGTACTTCACTTCACCCTTGCTCTCGGCGAGCACCTTGCCCATCTCAAGGGTCATCACCGCCGCGATCTCGTCGGCGCGGCGGGTGAGGGACTCGAACACTGAACGCAGAATTTCGCCGCGATCCCGCGGTGGAGTCGCTGCCCAGTCGTCCTGCACCGCACATGCGGCCTCAAGCGCGGCGACGGCGTCTTCGGCGGTGGCGTCGGCAACGCTGGTCAGCACTTCATCGTTGGCTGGATTGAGCACATCGAACGTCGAAGACCCGGCGCGTTCCTGACCCCCGATCCACAGTCCAGTGGGTACCGACGCCAAGAACGAAGAAGTATCCATACCCCAATCATTTACTCCGTCGGTTGCCGGTCCGCACTAGGGTTCTCCGCATGGCTTCCAAAGAGTCTCCAGCAGTCCCAGATATCACCGCCACACTCCCGTGGCAGGCGCTGTCCCGGCATCATGGCGAGATCGGCGGCGAGAGTCTTCGCGAGTTGTTCGCCCAGGATCCCGCCCGCGGTGCAGAGCTGGTACTCACCGTGGGTGACCTCTACATCGACTACAGCAAGCACCGCGTCACCCGGCAGACTCTGACGCTGCTGCTTGATCTCGCGCGCGCAGTCGACGTCGCTAAGCACCGCGACGCGATGTTCTCCGGTGCGCACATCAACACCTCGGAAGACCGGGCGGTGCTGCACACCGCGCTACGGCTTCCGCGCGGGCCGGTCTTGACCGTCGACGGCCAGGACGTCGTTGCCGACGTCCACGAAGTTCTCGACCGCATGGGTGACTTCACCGACCGGCTACGCAGCGGCGAATGGCGCGGCGCGACGGGCGAACGCATTACGACGGTGGTCAACATCGGTATCGGCGGTTCGGATCTGGGACCGGTGATGGTGTACCAGGCGTTGCGTCACTACGCCGACGCCGGTATCTCGGCGCGGTTCGTGTCCAACATCGACCCCGCCGACCTCATCTCCACGCTCGCAGGACTTCAACCTGCCACAACACTTTTCATCATCGCATCGAAGACGTTCTCCACGCTGGAGACGCTGACCAACGCGACCGCCGCGCGGCGGTGGCTTACTGACGCACTCGGCGACACAGCCGTATCCAAACATTTTGTCGCGGTGTCGACGAACAGCGCGCTGGTAGACGATTTCGGCATCAACACTGACAACATGTTCGGGTTCTGGGACTGGGTCGGCGGACGTTACTCGGTGGACTCGGCGATCGGGCTGTCGGTGATGGCGGTGATCGGTCGAGAGCGGTTCGCCGAGTTCCTAGCGGGGTTCCACCTCGTCGACGAGCACTTCCGTTCCGCGCCCCTGGAGGCCAATGCGCCGGTGCTGCTCGGCTTGATCGGGTTCTGGTACAACAATTTCTTCGGTGCCGAAACGCGCGCGGTGTTGCCGTATTCGAATGACCTGTCCCGGTTCGCGGCCTACCTCCAACAGCTAACGATGGAATCCAACGGCAAGTCGGTCCGTGCCGACGGCACGCCCGTTACCTCCAACACCGGTGAGATCTTCTGGGGCGAGCCTGGCACCAACG
>Ga0209991_10000432_pt1 | contig 18677 bp, 17 predicted proteins | sample ChitaG_FD_183167 | JGI IMG/M metagenome (GOLD analysis project Ga0209991, IMG submission 183167) | Deep subsurface microbial communities from South Pacific Ocean to uncover new lineages of life (NeLLi) - Chile_00310 metaG (SPAdes)... | ecosystem: Environmental > Aquatic > Marine > Oceanic >... | reverse complement strand
CGAACTGGACGTGCCATATCAGTTCCTCCTATCAGGAACCAATATAGCTTGTCAAATATTATTAGCACATATTAGTTGTAGCAGCACTAGCACAAATCTTTCCCCAATTCAAACCGTGAATGGCCCAACTGCGATTCGTGTAGGATCTGAAGCTTCCTATTTCTGTAGCATCACCAATCCAAACAATGTAGACATAGAATATATGACAGTATTAATGATCGTGGGAAATGAAAATTCGTGGATCAATGTATTAGATGGACCATTCCCTAAAATTTATTTTGATGGAATAGAGATCACAAATACTACACTAGCCCACGGCAATGTAATCAGGTCTGAAATGGTTCTTTCTTTCGAAGCCGGAGCGACTATGGACTACACAATTAATATAGGAGGTTACGGCGCTCAACCATTGGGCGTAATATTCCGGCTAAATGTAGAAAATCCCGATAGTATAGTTGCCGATTATTGGTCACGAGCATTGGAGTTACGCGATGAAATGTTGGCAAGTCCAGGATTTATATCTTCAATTACTAGTGAAGAATACGCTCAACTTATAGAGGAAGATGCCTGGATTGATATCTTTACTGAAACACTACTTAACTTAGGATTATTAAACGACGAAGAAGATATGGACAGATACGGGCAAATGCAGCCTACTGAATCGAAAACAATGGTAAACAACTTAAAGAAAATGAGTTCAATAAATGACTGTAAGATAGAGGCTAATCAAGATTATGCCGTATGTCGGGCTGAAATATTGATTAAGTTTCCTGAATTTGTGACCGCCTGTTTTGTAAAGAACTACAAAGACGTGAAAGGATTTGGGGATTGTACGAACCTTCCGTCCAATCTTGAACGGGCGGGCGCAAAATTTCTCAAATGTATTGAGGATATCAAAGCACGTTACAAGGAATGCATAAAGCGAGAGTGCTATCTAGCCGTGGGTTTGAATCCCGACAGATGGCGTGAAAACTGCGAACTGCCGCCTATCGGCAATATGGGTTGGCCGGATGAATGTTTCGAATTTATGGCCGAAGAACTTGATTTTAATTGTTTGCGGCCTCAGAATGCAATGGATCCAAATGAGAAGGTTGGCCCTACGGCTGAGAATGAAAACAATTTAATCGCGATTAATCTTGACCATCCGTACATCGTATATTTTGAAAATATGCCTGAAGCGACGGCAGCGGCAATCGACGTTACGGTGACCGACCAACTCGACCCTGATCTTGAATGGCGTAAATTCCGGCTAGGCGAAATCGCCTTCGGCGACACAACCATCATCGTCCCAGAAAACCGCAGCTACTGGCACACGACAGTCGATTTGGATTCTCTTGGATTACTCCTCGAGATCGACGCGGGAATCAATGCCTATACCGGCGAAGCCCACTGGTACTTCAACACCATCGACCCATTAACCGGCCAGGCACCTGTCGATCCCTTTGCCGGATTCCTGCCGCCGAATGACAGCACGGGACGCGGCGAGGGGCATGTCTCTTACACCATCATGGCCAAAAATGATCTCCCCGAAGGCACAGAGATCACCAACAGTGCGACGATCGTGTTTGACATTAATGATCCAATTATCACCAACGAAGTCGTAAATGTCATATACTATCCGAAACCGGATTTCTATATCTCATCCCTGACATTCCAGGCAGATTCCCTGCTCGAAGGTGAGCTGGTTCTGCTCAACGCTACCATCGAAAACCAGGGTGAGGGCGAAGGAAACGCCAACTCCTTCAATATCCAGCTATACGAAGGCCATCCGGATACTGGCGGGACGCCGGTAGGCAATCCAGAGCAGGTCGATTGCATCGATCCGGGTATGTTGAGAGAAGTCGACATATACTGGACACCCTCCCAATCCGGCGATTTGGATATCTACCTGATAGCCGACTATGACGACCAGATAGAAGAGGAATCCGAAACCAACAACGCCCGCTCGTTGCGCGTGACCGTTATCCGTGCGTGTGATTGCGGAATTTGGGGTGACGTGACCGGCGACGGTGGCGTCAACCCACTGGACGTGACCTACATGGTACAATATGTCTACTATACAAACGACATGCGAGTGCAGCCGCCGAAGTGCCCGCTCGAGGCCGGCGACGTGGCCAACTGTGACTTGGCTGTCAGCCCGTTGGAGGTGGTCTACTACGTACAATACGTCTACTTCCAGAACAACATGTTCTGCCCCGACCCCTGTGGTCCGTAACCCAGTTATGCGTACGAATCGTTAAGTGCGGAACCGATCAACCCGTAGGGATGACAAACGCCGGGAATCCATTTGACTTCCTCCCAAGGAGTAGGTGTACGTCTGACGCCTTGGGGGTAAGGTTAAATAGGACTTATCCCGCCATTCCCCGCAATCGCACGGCCCCACTTCGCGTAATCCACGTGACGCGGGAGGAAGAAATGAAGTTGAAAACTGCGATTTTGCGATTTGACAGGCAGTTGGCGGCGAACGGGCGGAGTTCCCACACCCGGGCGGCATATCGGCGGGACATGCGAAATCTGGCGCAATGGCTTGGGAATCAAAGCGTTAGCAAGGTCAGGCCTGACGATTTGGCCCGGTTTCTGACCTCTGAGCAGGTGCTGCTTAGGCCAGACGGCGGTCCTCGGAAACCGATCAGCGTCAACCGCACGAAATCGGCCTTGCGGTCGTTTTTCTCCTTTTGCGTGGAATCGGGATGGGTCAAGGAGAATCCAGCGCGGCTGATTCGATCGTCGCCGGCAGCGGTGAAGGAGCCAGGGATCTTGACAGCGGCTGAAATAAAGCGTCTGAGGGTAGCCCTGGACCGCGGGAACAGCCCGCTGGCCACACGGGACCGCCTCATCTTCGAACTGCTCCTCGGCACCGGCATCCGGCTGGGGTCGCTCGTGGCCCTGAATGTGGGTGACGTCGACCTCCGGACAGGGGCACTAAGGATCCGCCTGAAAGGCGGCACGGAAGGCCGTGTGTTTTTGAATCCCGGGCTTCGGCGACTCCTGCGCCGCTACCTCAAAGAAAACTCCACACAGGGCGACTGTGGCGACGACACGCCGCTTTTTCGCACCAACACAAGGCGAAGGTTGGGCGCCCGGCAAATCCAGCTCCGGTTCGCCAATCGGCTCAGCGAGGCTGGAATTGATCGGCCGATTTCCGTCCACTCCCTCCGGCACACCTTCGCCACCCGGCTTTACGAGAAGACCGGAGACCTGCACTTGGTCCAGCAGGCGCTGGGGCACAGGCAAATTACGACAACTGAGATTTACGCCCAGGTATCGGATGGAAGGCTGAAACAGGCAGTGAAAACAATTTGACCTTCGGGCTCAAAACCCGAAGGCCGGCGGTTCAAATCCGCCCCCGTTCCTTGTACAACGAGCCTTAATGCGTCGGCAGATTACGACGACTGAGGTTTATGCGAAGGTGGGGGATGGGACACTGCGGCGAGCAATTGGTCTGACTTGATTGACCGGCTCATTACCTGGAGACGAGGGAATCGAACCCCAGACTCGCGTTGTGGCACAAGGGCTTACACCCTATTGTGACCAAATTGTGACCGTTTCTTGACGGCTCCGGATTCCTCTCACGGGGTCCTTTTCGGTTGCTTATCCTGCTTCTCTTTTTCCTTTTGTTCCTCTTTGCTTTTCTTCTGTTTGCGACTCTTGTCCTTGTCCTTTTTCCCGCCTTTGTCTCCCATGGAGTGTCTCCCTTCCGTTGACTGTACGTCGTCAGACAAAGTGGACATCCGAACACCACAAGGTAAAGAGACGCTCCGTACTCCACAAAGCATTTCTGGCGAGACTGCCGGGTTATATTGATCGCGCGATCATTATCACCATCACCTTCTCCCAATTCGCGTCATCCACTTGCTCCAAGCGCTTTTTGCCGCGCCTCTTGATTCTTGGTCCCGGGCGGTGGCGTTGGCTTGACAGTGTCTCCGCCAAACAGAGAGACCGGGGCGTGGTGCCGCCTACCGGCAAAAAGCGACTTTTTTTTCTTTGACATTTGTGACCAACACCGCACATTAACAGTGCAGAACGAAACAGTAGGCTTTTCATGGAACGACCACACGGTACCTTCACCCTTGGACATTCTAAGAAAAGTTTGACTCGTTTCACAGGCCATATTGGCCAACGGATGTGGGACGCCGTTTCGCCCCAAGGTAGCAAAGGGAGTGGATCATGACGGAAGGTACCGTTAAATGGTTCGACGACAAAAGAGGCTTCGGGTTCATCGAGCAGCCAGGCGGTAAGGACGTTTTCGTCCACCACAACGCGATTGAAGGAGAGGGCTTCAAGACGCTGCGTGAGGGCGATTCGGTACAGTTCGAGGTCGTCGAAGGCCCGAAAGGCCCGCAAGCCGCCAACGTGCGCAAACTTTGATTCTCCACGCATAGACGGTTGAACTCTCGGCTGGGCGTGACCTGGCCGGGGGTTTCTTTTGTGAGCAAAAACCGGCGACCTCCACCTGGTCCAACGGGCGCTGGGGCATCGCCAGATTACGACAACCGAAGTCTATGCGAGGGTGGGGGAGGGGGCATTGAAGCAGGCAATGAGGCTGATTTGACCGTCTGGCTCATAACCCGAAGGTCGGAGGTTCAAATCCTCCCCCCGCTACCAGGCTTGACCCGCTGACGTCCAACGACTTCGGCGGGTTTTTTCCATGAATTGGAGGCTTTCAGATAAATGTAAGTGTGGTGTGAAGTTGGAGCACCCCGAGTCGACCTGCGACCAACCACAGTCATCCGCTTGAGGCTGACGGCCACACCGTCACACTTCAGGGACACTCTGGCCACCTGTTCCTTGGAGGGCATTCCTATTGAGATTCCAACCTTTACGCAACTGACCTAGGCCAGTTGCACACAGTCACGTGCACTCTGCATTGAATCTCTTGTCCCATTTTATCTTCTCGTTCCAGACAAACTCATCCTGATTCGGCTTAAGCGATATACAGAGTGGGACTAATCCCTCTGCGTGCCAGTGCTGAACAATGCAAGGTGTGGCGCTCTTCATATTCTGCAATAGCACTTCGTTATATTTGCTCTCATCCCATGTGATCCTACGATCGTCATATGTTCCGACGCCGTACGGAGACCCGATTGAGAGGGCGCACGTTCTCAGCCTGCCATCAGGGTGCACGAGAATACGCTCTCCTAGTTTGACGGAACAATAGCCATAGTATTGCGCATTTATCTTAAACTCAGCCTCCGTAATGAATCGCGAGGGGAGTCTGAGAAGCACCTGGTACCGGCCATCTTTCATATTCTTGGCCAAAGCTCGCTGAATTCGCACCCACGTTTCTGGTGGAATGTCCGTCTCTCCCGTCCATGCGTCCCGCGCCACACCCATTTTGAACACGGGATGAAAATTCACTTGATGGACTCCCATGTCATCCATCAACTCTACAAACCTTTCGACCATTCGTACCGGACCACAACTCGCTGCAAGGAAGCCCCGGTGAACGCAGCAAGTCACCACAACCCGGTGCCCTAAAGCAATCCCCCTACTGATATTCCCCGTGCATTGCGCAAACGTTCCAACTCCGCGCACAAGATCGTTCACTTCCGGTGATGGCCCATCAAGGCTGAAGCTAATCTCGTCCAAGCTGCGAAGCGCGTCCTCACCCAGCAACTCTCCTGGGAAAATGCCATTTGTATCTATCCTCACATATTCATAACCATATTCCTTGGCTTTCCGGATTAGCAAGAATAGTCGTTCATGTGCATTTTCTACACCGTACAACGTCGGCTCCCCACCTAGAATTGTCAGCTTGGAAGCGCCCAGCGAACGAAAAGCGCGTAACAGCGACAGCGCGAGTTCCGTATCAATCTCTTTCTTGCCCGACTTTCTCTGAAGAAGAGGTTTGTACAAACACTGAGCACAGCGCAGATTGCACGTGTCCACCACGTACAGAAACACTTGCTCCAGATTAGAGTAATGTCTCAGAAATCTTGGGTCTATCGTCAGTCTCGGTTCCATATACCACCTTACGACACCAGCTCGTCTACTTGGGGCGTAGTCATGAGAGCAATATGATGTGCAACCACACGCTTCTTCTTTTGCTCATCCGTTAGGGTTCGGTAGTAGTAATCCACTTCGTTCTTGCGTTCGGCGAATTCCGCGCTCTCCCAATCATCTGTCGGTGCATGATTCATGCGACGCTCAAGAGCAGTCCTGATGCGTGTCCGATTATGCTCAACACGTTCTAAAACTCGTTCTTGCCTATTGATAATCTTCGCAATGAACTCAATCCAAATAAAGTCCAGTACGAACTGTAAGACGGGATCATATTGAAGAATCGGCATATTCTTCTCTTTGGTCATGCGCGTCTTTCTCAGTTTCTTATTAGCAGCTTTGGCCATATGCTTGTTGTAGCCTTCAATCCTGCGGATCATTGCCATCAATCTAGGGCCAAGTCGCGGATCGAACATTTTCTGCATGAATTGTGGATCTGCAGGGAAGCCAGGAACTGACTTCAAAAATTCTTCTCGCGTCATTTGCTTGCTTCCCGAGCCATTGTCGATCTGCAGTACCGCTTCCCCGGCGTATCCTTGGAAGACTTGCTTTATCGACTCGTCAAGCTTTAAGCCCTCCTCAATCTCTTGCGAAACGTAGGATAGGTTGTCTGCAATTCGTACTATTTGCCCTTCGATCGTGTGTGGCAGATTACCGTACGGCTTTCCGCGGGGGGGGGGTGTGCTTACGGATTCCATCCAGCACTTCCTGCGAGACGGTCGTCGTGTATCTGCATCCATCTACTCTGAAGCGGGAAAAGCAGTCGTAGGCCCAGATTTTCGCGTATCTATCGTCACCGTATTCCTTCTTCGACCCCCAGGCTAAGACCTCTGCGCCAAGATGACCGTGATTAAAACCGCCTGCGTCTTGCAGGAATTCACTGATCTCAGGCTCGGCAGGATGGCCACATGGGGGTTGTGCAACATCGTGCCCGTAGGCTATGGCTTCTGCAAGCTCCACATTCGCCCCCAACCTCTTTGCGATTCCCGACGCAATGGTCGCAACCTCAATTGTGTGCAGCAACCGAGTGCGGCTATCTGGGCTCGGATCGGCTATGTGATACTCGCGGAACGCCATCCTTCGAAAGTAATTGGAATATGTGATTTCTGCGCGGTCATGGTGAAAAACAGTACGAGGCGTGTACTCACCGACAATCTCGTCGTAGGATTCCTTCCCGCGATACGCAGCATACTTCGCAAGCGCTTTGTAGCCCATTATCGTACCTCATTGTCCTCATCAAGTTATACGTACAGGTTTGCCCAACAGTGACTAATTGATCCCATTATACGCCTCGAATATCCCGCCAAAAGCACGATAAGGCCTTTTGGTTCAATGAGATGCGGTCGACTCATCGAATCATCCTGCCATGTCCTGCGGATCGGCACAAGAACCTCCCTCCCGAAGCCCGTCCACAGGACTGCAACGTATGTGGCCGCTCCCGTCACGGACGCGTACTGGGATGCATGCAAGATCGCGGTGCCCGTTCCGGTTGTCAAGGGGTTTGCAAATCAAGATACGCAGGCCAGTTCAACCGGAGTCGGCAGTTTTGCACAAACAGGGTATTGATTTGGCTGGATATCCCTCTCATTCCTCAGGTCGTGGAAAATTCGTATAACGATTAGACATTTGGTTGCCTAAACTTACTGAGAAGAACGAATAGCTTGCATTTCTGGTTAGGTATAACGTGTGCCGTTTCAGCCTAATCCGGACAGGAAGCACTTGCAGTTAAGACGTGGTTTTGTAGCTCTGGCATGGCCGAGAGGAGTTGCCGATGAATGCCAAACAGAGCCAGCGTCCGGAATCCGTGGTGCGGGAAATCCGGCGCAATACGCGGCGCAAGTATTCCACTGAGGAGAAGATACGTATTGTGCTGGAAGGACTTAAAGGGGAAGTCAGCATTGCCGAGCTGTGTCGCCGGGAGGGAATTGTCAGTAATCTGTATTATCGCTGTGAGCAAGGAAATTCAAGGCCTGAGCCGGTTGCCAGAGTGGCGCGTCCGACTGGCGGGGGTGATCGAAACGTTAAAAACGCGCGGTGTGAGAATTCCCGCCCTAGACCGTCACGCTCATAATCTGAAGGTCGGCGGTTTAGCCCCCTGCACTTTTCGATTTCGCATAATGCGTGTTATACGAAGTTTAGAATGACACCAAATGACCCCAAAAACGCGCCGCACGCGCTGTCGGTGTCAATTCTGGCTCGTCCTGGGACCTGCATATTGCCATGCCGACGGCATAAGGCAATGCGAAACCGTGGGTTAGGTGATCGCTCGAATTCCCGGAATATGATGAGACCGCCGGTCTCATCTCGGTGTCAATCGGCAACAGGAAAGTCTCATTTTATGAGCCCGCAGGGTCAAGACCGGCATCCCGCCGACGCTGACGGGCTACTGATTCTACAGCCTCTTGGTGCCGCCGTTCCCGCTCGGCCTTTTCGGCAAGATACCGTTCGTTTTCCTTTTCAATCTGCTCCCGGAACTCGTCTTTGATCTGATCAGGAGTCATTTCGATGTATGCTCTGAGTTGCTCAACCGAAGTGGCCCCCGATTTCGGTATTTCCAGCAATTCGTCCGGGTGTCCGGAGAGCAGGCCATCGAGACGAATGAGACGGTCAAGGTCCGAGAGTTGCATCCGGATCTTCCCCTGAGCTATGGCCTGCCCAAGACGGATTAAGGCCACACGAACCAATTTCCGTTTTCGCTCGCTATCCTCGATGGCGGCCTCCAGGTGATGATCGGCAATCCGACGAGCGACGTGCGCGTCGCGCTCCTGCACTCTGGTCTGCCAACTGAATGCCTTGGCCCAACGTTTGATTGTCGCCAGTGCAACACCCATCTGTTGGGCAACTTGCCGGTATGTCCGGCCATCTCCCAACGCCACGAAGAGTTCAAAGGCCTTCTGGTGTCGCTGTGTTTCTTGTGGGCAATCCAGGTCGGTGGCCATTACTGTTCGTGTCCTCTCTCCGGGACAGCGGTAGCCGATGGGGTCCCGCATATCAGTTCCGCTTTTTTGCCGGTATAGGTCTCCCACCGCTGCACCGCGACGTCACAGTACTTGGGCTCGATTTCCATGGCGAAACAATGCCGTCCCAGCTGCTCACATGCGATCACGGTGGTGCCGGAGCCCACAAAGCCGTCCCAGACGTTTTCACCACGGATGGTCGAATTCCGCAACGCCCGGGAGAAAAGGGCAACCGGTTTCTGCGTGGGATGCTGATACTTGCCCTCCCGATCGATCTCCCATACTGTGGTTTGCGTCCGGTCTTTGATGCGTCGGTGATTCTCACCGATCCAGCCATAAAGGATAGCCTCGTGCCGCTCCCGATAATCGCCCCAACCCATCGAAGCAACCTGCTTGACCCAGACAATCGTCGAGGAAAGGTGAAAGCCTGCGGCCAGAAAGGCCTGTTCAAACGCGATCCGAATCCCGGCCATGCTGATCCCGTGGCATACATAGGCGGTCGCGCCGGGGCGGCAGACACCGGCGATATTCTGAAATACCTGCTGGAGAAATCGCTCCAGGTTGGCGCTATCCAGATTGTCGTTTTTAATGTTGCCCCATTGTTCTTTCTGTTTGCCACGGGAGTGGTAGTCTACGCCATACGGCGGGTCAGTAACAATACAGTCGGCCTGCTGGCCGGCCATCAATCGATGGAGGTCTTCAGCTCTCGTGGCATCCCCGCACAAGAGCCGATGTTCGCCCAATACCCATAGATCCCCGGGCTGTGTTATCGCCTTCGCCGGTAAGGGCGGTGCCTCGTCTTCACGTCCATTTTGATCTTCGACGTTCCAATCCAGAATCTCGGTCAGTTCTTTGTCGTCAAAGCCCAATGTTGACAGATCGAACTCAACGTCTAGGTTCAGTTCGGAAACGATTTTGGCGAGTAGCTCTTCATCCCACTCCGCGATTGAGGCGGTTTGGTTGTCGGCGATGGAGTAACCCGTGAACTTAGAACCCACTAAACCAGGGACTCTGATCACCGGCACTGTCTTGAGGCCGAGTTTTTTGGCCGCCTTCAGACGCGTGTGACCGGCAGCGACGTTCAGATCGGCGTCGGTGATGACGGGGTTGTTGAAACCATACGCCTGGATCGAACGCGCCACCGCGTCGACCGCCGGATCGTTGATCCGCGGGTTGTCGGGATTGGGTTTCAGATCCTCGATTGCGATCTGTTCGACTTGCAGCATCTCTGTTCCTCTCATCGCGAAGTGTAGGGTAAGTGTAGGGTGCCCTATCTGACACTTATCTCATTGGTGTGTAGTGGCTTAACCTCAAGTGTAGGGTGTAGGGTTGTATAAACACCAACTCGGCGCAATTGCGCGGCCAGCCAGCCGCGCAGATCGCCCGTAGACCGAAACAGACCAGTAAGATCCATCCCCGGCGGGAGGCACAACTGTCGGACCCGACGGGTCACCCGACGCCAACGATCCTCGCCTCTCCGACCCGCGGGGTCCGCGTCATAGCAGAGAAAGATCAGTGGTGATCCCAAGAGTTGTTCGAGCGATCGGCTATCAGGTGAATCGGAGGCGGAACCCAGAGTCGCGACGTTGACGTGAGCACCGAGCTCCTGGTGTCCCAATAGCGCATCGAACTCGCCCTCGGTGAGCACCGTGGGACGGCCCGCCAGCACGTGATCACCGAGGTAGAGGCCGGATCGGGTTCGGCCCTTCACCCAGATGTACTTCGGATCCGCGGCAGGGCGACGAATCTTGATCCCCGTGATTCGATCCCCGCTCACCCATGGAACCGTAATCCCCCGCTTGAGGAAGATCCCTGCGACCACCCGATCAACAGGGTTGTAGCCTATCTGCCCCAAGCGGATGGTCTCCGGTCTCAGCCCCCGCTCTTTGAGCCACTGGAACGCCGTGACACCTTGCGGGGAATGCAGTCGATCCACGCAATCCTGGATAATCCCCGGAGCGTGCCGGGAGAGCGCGACCTGAGCAGGAGTGGCCTCACGTCGTTCCATCTTGTGAGAAAAAACAGCCCGTCCCGGGCGAGAAAAACCGGCGATACCCTCGGAAAGGAAACCCACTGCTTCCTTAAAGGGTAGAGAATGTCTCTGCATGACATAATCGATGACATCCCCCGAGCGATCACACCCGAAGCACTTCCACCGTCGGCCGTCAGGCATGAGCACGAAGCTGGGATTGTGATCGTCGTGGAGCGGGCAGTGCCAGAACGGCCGGCGACCCCGGCGTGCTGGCTCCCCCAGGTCCCGGCGAATGACGTCACTTAGCGAAACGTTCAATTCCATGATCACCCACTCAACCGATAATCACGACTCCGAACGGTCTTCACTACCCTACACCCTACACTTACCATAACCTATTACACGACAACGCGATAGACGTAGGATTGGCCACCCTACACCACCCTACACTTATTGCGTTGCCTCTCATCATTCCTCGCTCGATCCCGGGTTCTTGAGGGAGAAACGCGTGGATCGTCCCGCGGTCCACCGCTCGATCAACTCGCATTCCTCCATGCGTTCGATGACGGACTGAACCTCATGAGATCGTTTCAGCCCGGCCACACCCGACTGCAGGATCTCCCGAGCCGTGACCGGACGCCTCTTTCTCTCCATCCACTTCAGCACCTGACGCATCTGCATGTCCTCGCGGCCCTCCACCAGCCGCTGCCAGACGCGCGTGGCATGAGCGACGAAGTACTCCGCCAACCGGATCGCCTCCGACATCGTCCGTACATCGACGTCGTCGAAGGTCTGGCGACCTGTCTCGGTCCACTTGACGACATGGATGATGAGCGCCAGACGGCCCAAGTATCCGGGCATCTTTGAGAGCGGGGCACGGAAGGGATCCTCATCGCTCAGGGCGTCGATGCACCCACCAATCTGATTTTCCCACTGTTTGAACAGGACGCGGGCCTCCGGCATGAGGCGTACCAGATGCGGCTTTGGGGGGAGCACAAAGGGTTGCTCGTGGGAGAGTTGATAGAGACGATCGAACGAGCGCGTGCGGTGTTCGAGCGTCTCTCCCTGCACCGAGGCATCGGAGGCGCGGAAGGGGAGCAACTCAGGATCAACGAACAAGAGCCGGGGCGTAAACCCATCATGCAGACGATCACTCCCCAAGACTTTGGGGAGGAGGCCCGGCTGGATACCGCCGGTGATCGACAAGAATGGTTGGTGGAGAACCATGGGGTCGTCATCCTGCTTGCGGTCAATCGTGGTCTGAACGCCACTCCACGCGGAGAGGTAGAACTGCAGGTCATTGCCACGCCCTCCGCGGTACTGGTTCATGCCCAGCAGTAGGCTGGTCATCTCATCACGCACCAATAGCAATCCCCGCGGATTCTCCTTGAGACGCCTGGCCAGGGCTTCGACCGTCGTGTCGCCCACGGTCGTCCGCTTCAGCGTCGGGCGCCGGGGCTTGTCTGGCAACCCAGGCAGACCCGACGGGCTCTTTGAGCGCTTCCGTGCCTCGACCGCCGCACCGTACTCCGTCATCGCCTGGTCGTAGTTCCTGAGATTCCGTTCGTGTTCCAGATGGAACTCGATGCTCTTGTCATTGGAGAAGCGTAGCGCGTACTCCATAGCAGGCGTCTTCTTCGCACCTGATGGAGCAACGACCGCTGTGTACAGTGATGGCCACTCGTACCACCCCGACTTGATCCGCACGCGGACCGTGGTTCCAATGGCAGCGCTAACGCTTGCCAGCAGGAACATTGCGATGTAGTCCGGCGGACAGCCAATTGACTCGGCGCCTTCAGATACCAGATCCCGAAGCGATCCCGGCAAAGCATCGATAGGGAATGGCGCCGCCGGGGGCAATATGGCTTGTGACGTGTCCGATAACGCCACGTCTGCAGGCACCGGGCCACACGGGTCGATGGCGATGATTTCCCCGAGGAGGTAGTCCCATTCAATGCCCTGGAGGCCTGTCGTTTCCTGCTGGAGGGCTGACTGACGATCTTTGATCGGCAGTGCAACCAACCGGTCGACAACCTCTTTCCACGGCATCGGCAACCCGTTATTCGGTGCGTCCGTTGGTAGCCCGGCCAACAACCGGGCTAACGTGTGGACGACCCGAGGTTCAGGGACCATGAAGGCCTCCAGATCGCACCGTCTGCCGGGCGGTGTGCCGCATCGTCATAGGCTCAAACATTGTAAACAATCGCTTTCAAATCCTGTAAAGCGTTCTTGAAATCATTTACCCGTACCGTACCGTCATTATAGAAGTCACGAATGAGATCCCCACGTTCTGGTCGGTCTTCGAAAACAAATGTGATGCGACGACCGTCACGTTTGGCATCTAACAATCGAAGACCACGTGCTTTCAGGAAACATCCGAGGTAAAGATCCGTCGTTTCATACCTGTTTTGACCCGTCCCATTCATTTGGTTTCCTCACTTCATACCTGCTAACAACGTCTTCCAGTTTTGGCATCAGATCGCCCGCATACCGTCTCAGAGTAGCCCCCAGATCAGTGTATCCGGCAATGCCGAGTGCACGTAACGCTGGGACCATTACGGCGGCCAAATGGACAGTTATCAGATCATGCAACTCGTTCGTCAAGTCCGCCCGATAGTCCTTGTCCACCATAAGGCCTCCACTCCCTATGGACAGGAGATGGGGTCGATACAACCACGTTTTTAGACGGACGAGATAATTCCGTCGTCTTCTAGACCTTTGACGACGGCCCGGTAGCCGGTACGGATGCTCTTACTGATCGCCTGTTGGGATACGCCTTCCTTGGCAGCCAATTGCTGTTGCGAGAGATCTTCGAGGGAATATTTGATCAATCGATCTGCGTCAATCGGCTTACAGTACTTTATAGCCAATGATCTGATTGCAGATGGAGTGGCGCGCACGACTGCCTGGTGGGGGGTTGGTGAAGTACTCTCTGGATCGGCAAGACTACCTTCGAGTGTAATTTCCGTTTGATCTGTTGATTTACCCACCCGACCGACTGGTTTGTGCATTGATGACGTTTTAGTGTTCGTGCGGGAGTCACGCTTATGCTCCTTGTCATCCATGCGCATTAATTCGACCCAATACGGGTAGAATTTGAGGTACATCTTCCAGCGTTGAGCCAGCTTTTTGTCCAGGTCTTTCTCATCACCCCACTCCCGCAGCTTGAAAACTAGGACGAGCCAAATTAGCGCTTGGGTTTCTTTATCCATCCCATCATAGAACGAATACAACACTGGGTCCTGCATAACTACTCGACCGCCGAGTGGCGGCAGGCTGCAATACATCACCCTAAACGCCCGCCGTTCCCACGGTGTCAAATGTTTCCGGATTTTTCGGTAGATCTCATAATGTGCGTAGCCAATGTATTGATGGCATGCTTGATCACACTCCCGAAGTAGCAAACGGGTGCATTCTCGATGGTCAACAAGGATTTCATGAGCGGCGCCGATGGCATACCACTTGTCGAGGGGATCATCTGATTGGCGTAGGCAGATAAAACCCTCATATGCCTGGAGATCCTCGCTCTCGTCAGGAACGTACGCCTTATCGAATTCACCATCTTTGTGTTGGAGAACCTCCTCGTACCGAGTAATGAGTCGATCTAAGAGATTATTTACCCTCGGGATATCGAGGTGACTACAAATGCAGTCGGCGTATTCCTTGGTTAGCTCATTGCCATCGGGCATCAATTCACGGATTCCCTTTTCATCGACGACATGCCCCACTTGGTCATGGATTTCACGCGCTTCCGCCACTATGTCTTCGAACCGGGCGCAAAACAGCTTTTCCCGCTCCAAGGCGTGCTCAAAAACGCGCGACCAGTATTTGTCAGGGCCATCTTCTGCTAACCTAGTGGCTTTCAGGAGGGCTTGCTCACGTTGTTGAGCGGTGAGCTTTTTATCTGATTTGAGCTTTTTGCGAAAGTTCCTGCACACGGCCTTAATCAGATTCGTTATGTCAGCGCGGACGCCAGAGAATTCTTGTAGGGTTTGGCTCCGGAATTCCTCGTATTGTTTCCGCGAAAGAGGGACACTCGTTAGTGGCTGCTCGTAGAAGGCATCAGTAAGTAGACGGGATACCGTTTCAGAGACCGTCGGCATGATCTTTCGCATCAACTCAAAATCGGAAGAATATTCCATGCCGAACATTTCTCGAATCTCATCGAAGGTAGATTGGCGTGGTTGCTTAGGGCTTCCCATGTTGTGATTGCGAGTTGACCTCTCAAGCGTCCTGATATCGAATATGCGGGTTCTCTTCGGGTCAACCTTGTGGTTCTCTTGGTGATACTGAAGCATGAAGATTAATCGGCGGTAGAATTCGCGCTCCTCACCCTCTGATTGGTCATGCAAACCTCGGAGGAGTATGCCAAAGTACTCCAGGTAATCGAACTCGCCGTCAATTGTCTCGGGCTTGAACAACCGGAGTGAGAACGTTTTCTTGGTGTTTTTTGGTCCGGTGATCGTCAGGGTGACCGGAGTGATCTCAAGTTCAATCTGGTCTATGGGGCAATCTCGAACAGGATCCGTCACATGCAACTTTCGTGTGTCCATATACCTCATCCTTTCATTTTGGAGGACACTATTTCCTCTCAATACCCTATGGACACGTCGCACCCCTATTACAACCTTGGTGGTTAGAAAAGCTTTTAAGGACTTTTGGCAATCAGATAAATGTATTTGCCGATTCCTGGTGTCGTAATGGTCTACCGCAAAGCCACTTGGCTTAGATAAGTCTTCCCCGGAGCTGTCCTTGCCCTCCGGAGTAATCCGGTGCCGGTTGTAAACTGCGGGTTGTGAGTCCATTAAATGATATGAGAACAGAATGTGGGACGAGTGGGGATAAGTGTCCTTCGGACCGGGATTCTGTATCTACCTGCGCGGTAGCAGAGATCTTGACCACAGGCTACCTCCGCCTGCTGGCCCGGCATGGCTCTAACTGGCGGGAACGTTGGCAGTTACGCGAAAAAACCGAAGATTCTTCGCGAAATCGCTCTATTCGACTTGACTTCCAGCGGGATAGATCGATCAGGTGTGCTGGCAGACAAGACACGGTAACCTTAACCCTAACAAGGAGTTGAGGTGGCAGCCAGCATCATAGAACAACTTGCCGAGCTCCGAAAACTGGACCTGAAGGAGCTCAGGGAGAAGTACCAGGCGGTGTTCGGGAAGAGAACGCAGAGCCGGAATCGGAAGCAGCTTTTTTCGCAGATCGCCCGGAAGATCCAGGCGGATCGGGCGGGGCAGAAAGGCGATGGGCCGATCAAGCCGACGCTCGAGGCGAAATTCACACCGAAGCGGAAGGCCAAGGCTGGCGGGAAGAAAAAGAAACCCGCGGCGAAGAAGACAACCCGGGCGATCGGGCAACGTGATTCCCGTTTGCCCAAAGTTGGGGCAACGATCACCCGAGAATGGCACGGGAAGAAGTATCTCGTGCGAGTTCTCGATCGCGGCTTCGAGTACGAAGGCCAACCGTATCGGTCATTGTCAGGCCTGGCCAAGAAAATTACCAGCCAGATTATTAACGGGTACCTCTTTTTCGGCCTGCTCGATAAGGGGAGCAAGAAGCATTGAGCACGGCTCTCAAAACGCAGGCGGTCACGTCACCGGGCATCCGGGTTCAATCCCCGGCCCCGGTGCCGGTCCGCAGGACTCCGGACTCCTTCGGAGCGGTCAAATGTGCAATCTATACCCGCAAGTCGACAAGCGAAGGCCTGGACTCCGATTTCAATACGCTCGACGCTCAGCGGGAGGCCGGCGAGGCCTATATCCAAAGCCAGCGGTCGGAAGGGTGGATTTGCGTCGAGGATCGTTATGACGATGGCGGCTTTTCCGGCGGCAGCATTGAGCGGCCGGCGATGAATCGGCTCTTGGCCGATATTCGCGAAGGCCGGATCGACTGTGTGGTGGTGTACAAAGTCGATCGCCTGTCCCGCTCTTTGCTCGATTTTTCCCGCCTGATGGATGTTTTCGACCAGCACAACGTCTCTTTTGTCTCGGTTACCCAGCAGTTCAACACCGCCACCTCGATGGGGCGGTTGGTCCTCAATGTTTTGTTATCCTTTGCCCAGTTCGAACGAGAGATCATCAGCGAGCGGACTTCGGACAAGATGTGTGCCGCCCGGCGCAAGGGTAAATGGCTCGGCGGCCCGGCCATTCTCGGCTATGACGTTGATCGGGAAAAGCACCGACTCGTTGTCAATCCCGAGGAAGCCGAGATGATTCGGGAGTTGTTCGACCTGTACATCCGGCACCGATCGCTATTGAGGGTGGCTCAGGAGGCCAATAGGCGTGCTTGGACAACGAAATCTTGGGTCACGAAAAAAGGCCTTCACCGCGAGGGTGGGCGGTTCGACAAAGCTAAGCTACAGCGAATATTAACCAATGTAACCTACACCGGGCAAATTGCGCACAAAGGGGAGATTTACCCGGGTGAGCATAAGGCGATTGTTAACAAGACGGCTTTCAATCGGGTCCAGGCCGTTCTCAAGGAAAACGGGAACGGCAGCGGCAAGACGGTGCGAAATAAACACGGGGCTTTGCTCAAGGGCCTGCTTTACTGCGCCTCCTGCGGCGCCGCGATGGCCCACACGTACTCCAAGAAGGGCAACCGGCTGTACCGGTATTACGTCTGCACGACGGCCCAGAAGCAGGGGCGGGATTCCTGCCAGACGCGATCATTGCCCGCACAGGAGATTGAGGATTTCGTGGTCGGGCAGATCCGGCGGCTGGCAAACGATCCTGACTTGGTCGAGCGGGTTTTCACTGAAGCGCTCAAGCAACAAAAGGCCCAAAAACGGCGGCTGAGGGTCGAGCAGAAGCGGCTTCAGCGGGAGCGGCAACACAAGAGTGAACGAATCAAAGAACTGGTAGCGGTGATCGGACCATCAGAGAAGCCGCTCATCTCGCTGACGGAGAGTTTGGTCGAGTTGGAGTCGACGGTCGCTCGCATTGACCAGCGATTGACGGAAATCAGCGAGGAACTGACGACCATCGGCCCTGAGAAGATCGATAAGGACGAGGTGGCCGCCGCGCTGTCTCTATTCGACCCCGTCTGGGACGAACTCTATCCGTCAGAGAAAACCCGGGTCGTCAGTCTGCTGATTGAACGGGTAGAGTATGATGTCCGGGCGGGCCAAGCGGAGATCACATTCCGCCAGTCTGGGAATGGGATGCTGGCAGAAGTGCCGCCGGTTGGTCCGGGTGGCCTCGTAGCATAGAGTAACAACCTTGAACTTGGGGTCTTTTCAGTAAGGCCGGATCCAACAAGAAAATGCCTTGGCCTGAATCTGCTCGGATCCGGTTAACGGCCAACACCTTGTGAGCAGTTTTCTTGTTGAAATAGGCGAAATAATGCTTGACAAAGACCAGCAAAATTCTATAGTTCAACTGGGAAGATTTGAGGAATCCACCCTGTACCGGCCCGCAATTATGGTGTGATCGACTTACAGAAAGGGAGGTCGTCAGATGATTGCTGTCCCCATTTTACGGCTACTCCACGGAGTTGGGCGTCCTGTTTTTACCTGGAGGAGGCTTTTTTGCTGCATTATTGGGTTTGGGGCGCTTGTAGTTTTCAGTTCTGCTGTCGCGGGGGAGGCTACTCTGCAAGAGAGGCTGGAAAATGCCGCCGTGGTGCGGGAATTTGACGCCGAGGGTGCGCATGTTCGGCAATTCGAAGTGGCGCAAGATCTTGTTGTCCTCCAGCTGTGGAAGAGAGATAGCACCGTCATCGTTGCCTATGACCTGAAT
>Ga0209991_10000431_pt1 | contig 18757 bp, 14 predicted proteins | sample ChitaG_FD_183167 | JGI IMG/M metagenome (GOLD analysis project Ga0209991, IMG submission 183167) | Deep subsurface microbial communities from South Pacific Ocean to uncover new lineages of life (NeLLi) - Chile_00310 metaG (SPAdes)... | ecosystem: Environmental > Aquatic > Marine > Oceanic >... | reverse complement strand
TTTTCGGCTATAACGACAATGTCGCCTTCTTTTAGCGATTTTCCTTGCTCATCTAATTCTGATATAATTATATCAATGAGTGGGTCTCCTTTTTTAATCAAAGGAAGTTTCAGTGCAAATAACTCCAATATACTAAAAAGAATTAAACTTATTTGATATACTTTTTTTAAAATATCGTTAACCATGAATGAAATATATGCTAAATTTTTCGATTTCTTAGAAATTGGCGATAATTATCCTACTATCGTCATGGGAGTACTAAATTTAAGTCCGGAATCATTCTATAAAGGTTCTGTGTACGATAATCCAAAAAAAATTGAATTTGCGACTAGGAATATGATTGATAATGGTGCAGCATTACTGGATCTGGGTGCTAGATCGACTGCTCCTTGGTCGGAGAAGATAACTATTGAGGAAGAGATTAACCGAATGGAATCAGCGATGAATATTGTATGTAAAATTATCCCAGATAAGATAATTTTATCAATTGACACTCAATATAGAAGAGTAGCTCAGAGAGCATTAGAAATTTCAGCCAAATTTAAGAAAAAAATCATCGTTAACGATGTCAGTTGCTTAAAAACTGATCCTAGTCTAGGTGACTTTGTTACAGAAAACGATCTACCCATTATTTTAATGGCTTCAAAGGAAGTTCCGGGAGATTTATTGACAACTGATACAATAATACATGAATTTAACAAAACAATTGAATTACTGAGACGCAGAGGATACGACGAGAAAAAAATAATTCTTGATCCCGGAATTGGAAGATGGGTAGATAAAAAAACACCTAAATTTGATCTAAAAATAATTGGGAATTTAGATAAACTTCGTTCTCTTAATAAGCCAATATTAGTAGCGATTTCCAGAAAATTATTTATAGGTGCCATATTAAAGATCTCAGAACCAGAAAAAAGACTAAATGGAACGCTCTCAGCGACAGCAATAGCAATTTATAAAGGAGCACACATAATTCGCACTCATGATGTGAATCAGCAATTGACGGAAATCATAAAAATTGCTGAAGAAATCAGAAAAAACGCTTGAGTCCTCTATAATTTTTGAGATAAAATAGGGGCTATTAGAATGCCGATTAATTAAAATACCAAGAAATGTAGGGAGATCTTAAATATTCAAAAAAAATTCAAGAATCTTTGGTTATAATGGCTTAAATTTTCTACTAATTATTGATTTCGAGCTCTGTAAAAATGTGCTAACATTTATAATCGCGCATTACCTTATATTATATGTAAATTGTTAAAATATCGCCTTAGTTTCAACTTTATTTGATATATTTACCTTTACATCACTTATAATAAGATTAGATTTTTATGGCTAATAACGAACCTAATCAAGACTCATACGATGCAGATGATATTAAGGTTCTGAAAGGCCTTGAAGGTGTCAGAAAACGTCCGGCAATGTATATTGGAGATCAGGGAAAAAAAGGTCTCCATCATCTTATTTTTGAAGTTCTTGATAACTCTGTTGACGAAGCTATTGGTGGCTACGCCAACGAAATCAAAGTTACTCTTTATAAAGATAATTCTGTCCTAGTTCATGATAACGGACGAGGTATTCCTATTGATATCCACCCTGAATATAATCAACCTGCCCTTGAAGTAATTATGGAACATTTGCATTCCGGAGGAAAGTTTGATAATAAAAGTTATAAAATCTCTGGAGGCTTACATGGAGTTGGGCTTTCAGTAGTTAATGCGCTTACAGAATGGATGGATGTTGAAATTTGTAGAGATGGACAACTCTACAAACAAAGATTTTCTAAAGGAAAAAAAGTATCAGAACCAGAAATAACCAAAATAGAAAGCCAAAAAACGTATACAAAAATCACCTTTTATCCTGATGATACTATATTTGATTTTGATAAAAACGAAGTAATTTATAATCCTTCTACCATAACCAATAGGATGCGAGAGCTTGCGTTCCTTACTCCTCAAGCTCGGTTTGAGCTTCATAATAAAATTAAAGATGAGAAAGAAGAGTTTTTTTACGAGGGTGGAATCAAAGAATTTATTTCCTATTTGAATAAAGATAAACAACCTCTCCATAATGATATAATATATATAAGTGAGTCGGCTAAAAATGAAGGAGGTTCAATTATTTACGTTGATTTAGCGATGCAGTATAATACTACATATCAATCTAATATTCTTACTTACGCTAATACAATTAATACCGTTGAGGGAGGAGTACATCTTACAGGATTTAAATCCGCACTTACAAGAACGTTTAATTCCTATGTTGAAAACTTTATGGATAAGAAGTATAAAGAACATGTCTTAAGCGGAGCTGATACTAGAGAAGGTTTATCCGCCGTTATTTCTGTTAAATTGCCAGATCCACAATTTGAAAGCCAAACAAAAATCAAGCTGGGTAACCCCGATGTTAGGCAAATCGTAAGTCAAATAGTTACTGATAAATTGACTCAATACTTAGAAGAACACCCCCAAATAGCTAAAAAGATAGTATTAAAAACGATTAATGCAAAATTGGCAAGAGAAGCTGCCCAAAAAGCAAGATTATTGATCCGCAGAAAATCCGTATTGGATAGCGCGAGAATGCCTGGCAAACTAGCTGATTGCTCGTCAAACGATCCAAAAGAATGTGAAATTTTCATAGTTGAAGGTAATTCAGCAGGAGGATCAGCAAAACAAGGAAGAGATAGGGCTTATCAGGCGATACTACCTCTTAGGGGTAAAATCCTTAATGTAGAAAAAGCACGAATGGATAAAATTCTCCAAAATAATGAAATTCTTTCAATTATCAAAGCATTGGGGATTGGAATCCAAGGATTTAATGAAGTTAATGGTTCTGAAAAAGAAAATGGAGAAAATGAGGAATCTGAGGAATCCGATAGTGATTTTGACTTAAGTAAGTTAAGATATCACAAGACAATCATCATGTGCGACGCTGATATTGATGGAAAACATATTGAGACGCTCCTACTTACATTTTTCTTCAGACATATGCGAGCTTTAATAGATGGGGGTTTTCTTTATTTAGCTGTGCCCCCGCTCTTCAAAGTTTCATATAAAAAATCTAAAAAATTTGTTTTTTCGGATAGTGAAAGAGATACATTTATGCAAGAAATTATAACGAAACACAATTTAAAGGATTCAAGTTCTATAAAAATCCAAAGATATAAGGGTTTGGGTGAGATGAACCCTGAAGAATTATATGATACAACAATGAATAAAGAAACTAGGCTTTTGAAAAAGGTTATGTACGAGGATTATACCGAAAATGATTTAATTTTTACTAAATTGATGGGGAAAGAGGTTTTATCCCGCAAAAAGTTTATCTTCGCCAATTTTGATGAAGTTAACGTTTTAGACATTTAATTTGTTCATTTATTTTTTTATTTAAAATTTAGGTTAAGGTTGTGAATATGACAGTAGAAAATATTAAAGAGATTTCTCTAAAAGATGAAATGAAGAGTAGCTATATAGATTATGCAATGTCAGTCGTTGTCGGACGCGCTATTCCCGACGTACGAGATGGTCTCAAACCAGTGCATCGTAGAATTATATATGCGATGACAGATAATAATCAATTCTACAATACACCTCATGTAAAATCCGCGAGAATTGTAGGTGAAACGATGGGTAAATACCACCCTCATGGAGATGCGGCTGTCTATAATTCTTTAGTTCGATTAGCGCAAAACTTTTCGATGAGATATCCATTAATCCACCCTCAAGGAAATTTCGGTTCAATTGACGGAGATCTTCCCGCTGCGATGCGATATACCGAAGCACGGTTAGCACAAATAGCTAACGAGCTAATAGAAGATCTAGATCATGAAACTGTAGAGTTTCAGCCGAATTTTGATGATAGTCTTCAAGAGCCTGTGTTTTTACCTGCCAAGCTTCCAAATCTTTTAATCAACGGAACAAAAGGTATTGCGGTTGGAATGGCAACGTCTATGCCCCCGCATAACTTAACAGAGGTATGCCAAGGAATAATGGCTACCGTTGATGATCCCGAAATATCCGTAGAAGAACTCATGGAGATAATTAAAGGTCCTGACTTCCCCACCGGAGGAACCATAATAAATACAAATGGAATATACACCGCTTATTCAATTGGAACCGGAAGTCTCACTTTGAGAGGGACTGTTGAACTCGAAACTAAGGGAAATAAAAATAGCCTAATTATTACAGAAATCCCCTATTTAGTAAATAAAACAACTCTTGTAGAATCAATTGCTAGATTAATTAAGGATGGCGTTTTAAAAGATATTCGTGATTTAAGGGACGAATCTGACAGGAAAGGAATGCGTGTTGTAATTGATTTAACAAAAAAAGCTCAGCCTGTAATACTTAAAAACATTTTATTTAAAAGAACTAGACTTCAGACTAATATTAGCATAAATAATCTAGTTTTGATTAACAATGGAAAACAGCCTAAAATTCTCAATTTAAAAGAGATAATAGACGAATACATTGAACACCGCCTTATCATTATTACTAAAAGAACCCAGTTTTACTTTAAAAAAGCTAAGGCTCGGCTCCATAGAGTTGAAGGTCTCTTAATTGCTTTAAGTAATATTGATGAAGTTATCAAAATAATAAAGAGTGCAAGCGATACTAACGATGCGAAAGGAAAATTAAAAATCGCCTTCAAATTAAGTGATATTCAAGTTCAAGCCATTATGAGCATGCCATTATCGCGTTTGACTAATTTAGAACAACAGAAGTTAATTGATGAAAGAAAGACATTGAATGAAAGCATTACAGGATATGAAAAGATATTAGAAAACAAAAAAATACGTTTAGATATCATTAAGCAAGAACTAACTGATTTAAATAAAAAATATGGCGATAAAAGGAAAACAAGAATCGAAGTTATCGAGGATAAAGATAATAAAGAGATTAAGAGACAAGATTTAGTCAAAAATGTACCAGCAATTATAATATTTACAAAAAATCAATATATCAAACGAATTTCAGTAGAAGAATACCACGCTCAAAGACGAGGTGGTCGCGGTAAGAAAGGAATGACCGTACGCGAAGAAGACATCATAGACAATTTGTTTGTCTGCTATACTCACGATACTATCCTCATCTTTACTTCTCAAGGGCGCGTATATTCCTTAAAATGCTTTGAAATTATGTTACAAAAGCGCACAGCTAGAGGAAAGCCGATCATAAACTTAATATCTCTTCAACCTGGAGAGAGGATATCAGAGATGATTCCTATTCATAATTTTGATACGAATGAAATGCTCATTATGACCACTAAAAACGGAATAATTAAAAAGACACCTTTGAAGCTATTTTCAAAATTTAGATCTACGGGTGTAAGAGCCCAACGCATAAGACCTGACGACGAGTTAATTAGCGTGAAAAGACTTTCAAACACTCTCCAAGACATTTTTATCGCAACAAAGTTAGGTTATGCTGTCAGGTTCGACGAATCAGAATTACGAGAATTAGGAAGGACATCCATGGGTGTAAAAGGCGCAGAATTAAGGGAGGGAGACGAAGTAATTGATAGCTTACTCGTAAATGATGATAACATTATTCTGACATTGACTGAAAAGGGGTATGGACAAAGAACCTACTTAAAAGAATATCGGAAAACGGGTCGCGCTGCCAAAGGAGTGATAAATATAACATTAAATCCCGCAAAAAAAGACAAGGTTATTGCAATAAAAATTGCAAAACTTATGGATATTTTAATAGGTACAGAGCAAGGACAAGTCATAAGGGTGCCTGTGGACACAATAAGAATTACTCATAGAAAAGCTAAAGGAGTTAGAGTTATAAAACTTTATGCTAATGATTCTGTTGTCGCAATTGGTAAGTGTGCAACAAAAATCGTCGAAGACGTAGAAGATGTAATAGGCGTAAACGAAGAAGAAGAAGACGTAGAAGAAGAAGAAGAAGTAGTAGTAGAAGAAAAATAAAGAATGATATTCCTATTAGAGTTCTATTCATTCAGATATGGAATTGAACATAAAAATATAAAATTATCTTTACCAAGATTTGTTATTCCATGCTTCTCATTTGGGGAAATATAAATTACGTCTCCATTTTCAACGATCTCTTCTGTTCCAGAATCGTTGTAAAACTTACCCTTACCACTTAATATATAAATTTCATGGTCTTGGGGGTGACTATGAAGAGGTACCTCAGTTTTAGGTTTAATTTCAAATCGCCTCATAGCAAAATTTTTTGCCCCATCATGTTCATCGTCAATTAACCATCTAACATACACATTCTCTACGGGAGTACCATCGCTCAATACTGCGGGTTTATTCTCCACTTGTTTATAATTTTTTTTCCGCATAATTAAATTAATTTTTAATCTAATAAAATAATATCATATATTGATATTCATATCAAGGTTTTTGACTTATGAAGACTGAATTTAATATTGGGTTTGATTATTCTCATCAGAATAAATTGACGATTGAGGATCCTGGTTTTAATGACTTTATAGAATATCTTTTCAATTCGGATTTAAAGTTGGGAAAAATTGAAGCAGGAATTACTTACGAAAAATTATCTGCTTATAATGTATTTATAATTGGAGTACCCATTGCTGAGTCGTATTTATACTCTGAGGAAATTGAATATTTAACCAAATATGTTAATGACGGAGGATCTTTATTAGTACTAAATGATAGAGGAGGAGAAATCGAGAATAAAAATAATTTAAATGACCTGACTGAGATTTTTGGAATTAAATTCAATCCAGATCAGCTTTTTGATAATGAAAATTATTCAAAGGACATTTCTCGACCAATAATCAAGGATTTTAAAAAGCATTTCATTACTCGAGACATTACTCAAATTATTCACTCTAATGGATGTACTATTGAAATTGATAAATCAGTCGAAACTGAAGATATTGATGTTTCTGCAATTGGATTTTCTTCGGAAGAATCAGCTTGGCATAAAATTTTTGACGGAGAGGAATGGGCTGAGGAATCCGTAGAAAGTGCCGCTATAATCGCAATAGGGCATTTTGGTATGGGAAAAATCGTAGCTATTGGAAACTTGTCCCTATTTTCTGGTTTTCACGCTTTATATGGTATTCACGCTGCAGATAACTTCAAATTGATTGCTAACATCATTTCTTGGCTTATGAATAAAGCTCATTCTCAAGAAGCGCAATTATTACAACCTATATACACGACAGTTCCAATTGAACAAGATTTGTATTATTGGATGAAAGAAAAACTTGACGAAGAAAGATGGAAAAATGTCGAAGAAATCGTAAACTTTGCGCTTAAAGTCGTTAAATTTAGGATAAGAAAACAAGATAGTCAAGATCAAGAAGAATAGATTTACATGAAATAAATTAACTTAATTTAATTTGTATAGGTTAACTGAATGATACAGACAGATAAAGAAGAAATTTTAATCGGATTATTGTCTGATACACATGTTCCACAAAGAACGGACAGCCTACCTGATGTAGTGGTAAATGATTTTAAGAAAAGAAATGTTGATTATGTGTTTCATATGGGAGATTTCACCACTTTTGAAATATATAAGAAACTTATTGAGATGTTTGGAAGTGATAAAGTCGTAGCAGTTCGAGGTAATATGGACTTTGATTCTAATTTAAAGCAAACTCTACCCGAGAAATTAGAATTTAAAATTTATGGTTTTAAAGTCTTAATGCTTCATGGAATGGGTGGACCAAACATTATAATAAAAAGATTGATTAAAAAACTAGATCTACTTAATTCTGATTACGATATCGTAATTTTTGGTCATACTCACAGACCAGTTAATGAAAAACATAATGGAATTTTATTCTTCAACCCAGGAACCACAACACCCATAGACAATAAGTTTACAGTAATTAGTTCTTATGGATATCTTAGAATTTCAAATGAAAAAGTAGAGCCTGAAATTATCTACCTGTAATATATAATATGTTAATAGATGATAAGAATAAAAGAAAAGGTGCTAAACACTTTTTACTAAAATGCTTTTGAATCCATCGCCTTTCCGCTTAACTTTTTATAGTGATTTAACACAGCCTGTCGAGCAGCGTAGACAAAAGCTCTTTTTACGTTAACCCCGGTAATCGCTATGGTTTCATAAATTAAACAATGATCAAGTTTTGCGGTGTCTAGTACTTGCCTTACCTTAGAAATAGTCACTATATCTTCTAAATCCCTTTTGTTTGCTAAAACAACTATTGGTACTTCAGGTGGGTCGAAAAGTGCAGGTGGAATTAATTTACTTCCATAGAATTTGAGTAATTCCTTGAGAGACCATATGTTTTCACCCCATTGATCTATTAAACTGTCCCAGGTAAATATCACTGCGTCTGTCCCCTTTAGTACTGTTTGCCGCTGGAATTTATGTCTCCGTTGGCCTGCTACTGTGTAAACCTGAAACACTACATTAGAAACTCTTGCGACTACTCGATCAAAAAATAATGTCCGTCCAGTAGGGTCTTGAATTTGTTGCATGTCACCTGAGGCTAAACCCTCTCGGTTGTAAACCCATTCTAATGCTGTGGTTTTACCCCCAAGAGAAGGACCATAAAAACAAATTTTAAATACTAAAGTACCGTCTCCTCGTCTACTTGGCAATGGTTATGACCTCTTTTACGATTAAAAGTCCAGTTTGATTTTATAAACTAATAATAATAATTATTTATTAAACTTTGTAAATCAAAAAGTTTTTTCTTCTCAGTAAGCCTTAATAAAAAGGATTATGATAACGACCCTCTTCTCCTCTTCCTTGTGAATCCAAAACCCTCAACTTAATATCCTTGTCAATTAATCCCTCGATGTGGCAGAGATATTCGTATTCATCTTTAACAACTAGCGTTATAGCAACTCCGAGTTTATTCATGCGGGATGTCCTTCCTATTCGATGTACGTAATTTTCTGGATATTTAGGAATATCGTAATTAAATACATGGGATATGTTATTAATATCTAGGCCCCGAGCAGCCACATCGGTCGCGATTAGTAGATTGATTTTATGGCTTTTGAATCCTTTTAAAATCTTTTCCCTTTGAAATTGTGACAAATCCCCCGAAATGAGCTCTACTCTATAATTGAAATTATTACGGGATTTCAATCTATTAGATAACCAAGCAGCTGTTTTTTTGGTGTTTACGAAGACCAACAAGTGTTTAGGTTTTTCTCTTCGTACAACTTTAACGAATGTTTTGAACTTGTCGCTATAATTATCTATCATGTAATAGAATTGTCTCGTATTTCCAACAGTTAAGTGGTCTCTACTCAAATTGAGAAATTCAAATTTATTTTTTGAATATTTCTTTACTAATTCTCTGATTCCGTTATCAAAAGTAGCAGAGAAAAGCATAAACTGGAAGTTCGTATGTACTTGATCTAAAATATATTTTACATCAGGGGTGAAGCCCATATCAAACATCCTGTCGGCCTCGTCGACGACGACAAATCTCATGTCGTTTAACCTTAGCTTTCTTCTTTTGTATAAGTCGATGATTCTCCCAGGAGTTCCAATGACAATATTAATTCCATTTTCCAATTTCGTTATCTGGTTATTGATAGAAACACCTCCATATATTGGAGTTGCTTTTACCCTTGAATTCCCTAAATCTCTAATGACTTCGTAAATTTGAGTCGCTAACTCTCGCGTAGGGACTAATATTAAAGCCTCATTGGGCTGAAATTTCAAATTTTCGATAATTGGAAGTACAAAAGCTAAAGTCTTTCCACTACCAGTCCTCGCTTGAGCCATAATATTTTGGCCCTTTAAAATTAAAGGAATAGCCTTTTGTTGGACAGGTGTAGGTTTTACTATGCTAAGTTTTTTTAATTGATTAACGTTATGTTCGTTAATTCCTAATTCTTTAAAATTCACTAAATTCACTAAAAAATACTTTCTTTTTCACTCTTATTCAAGTATATATAATCTTTATGAAAGATAAACTTTTCTAAAATTCAAATTGTTGATAAAAACGGTGAAATAGTTTAATTTCTCGTTTATTTAACTCTTAAAAACAATTTCTCTTGTCATGTTATCTAACTTACTTAGCTTACGATTGAGGAATGTTCTAACTTTCTCAGAGCTTATCTTAGGATTGTTATGTACTAAATCATGCACTATTGATTGATATTTTTGACTCTTTTTTGCTAATTTTCTATGAATTTCATTATCGTGATCATATTCTGGGATGGCAAACAAGAAAGGTCTTTTATGAATATGCCTGCTGGATTTAATTAACTTTATGTTTTTCGATAGTATTGGAGAGTTAAAGATAGCAGATAAATAATACGCCTCGTTTTGGGAATCTGTAGAATAATAATAATTTTCTGAGCAGATAATTATCTCTTTTTCTTCATTATCGATAACTGCTGACTTTAACTGTGAGCCACTTGCGTTATATACAACAATATATTGCTTATTTTTAACTTGTTTTGTTAATTTATTCCAGTAATTTAAATTTGAAAAAAGCGTATCAATTGCGCTCGTTTCCTTTTTGTTTTCCTGGTAAAATAAATTGAGTTTATCATAGAATTCTAACGCTCGTGGATTTTCCCGAAGAAAATTTTCGTCAAATTCAAAATTCTGGTTAATTGGTAAAAAAACATTTTTGAACTTCTTAATATAAAAAGGGATTAAATCTTTATTTAAGAAAGCCTTAAATCTGAATTTGTTTTCAATTTTCACATTTTGAAATGTAAATCTCCAAGTTTTCTTAACACGCAAATTAGCTTCGGGATCAGAAGAAATATCTAAGTAATTAGCATCTTCTTTATTAATTTTGAAAAAAACTAAAGTTCGGGGGACTAAAGTTGCTCCTTGAAAAAATTTGGTTTTATACTCACTTGGGGAAAGTGAATCTAAGAATTTTAATTCTTCTTCAGGTAAAATAATTCTAGCCCCGTTTTCATTAAACTCTAAACTAGTATAGTTGGTTATTTGCTGAAGTTTAAGATCGCTATCATAAATTTTAGTTTTAATTGGATATTTCTCAGAAATAAGAATCTTGGGATTATTTCCTATAAATTCTGCTTTCAAACAGATATGCTCTACATTAAAGATGTTACTCTTTGGAAAATCCCATATTTCAATCTTATTAAAAACTGAAAACGCACGGAACTTAAAACAATGATCTCCGTTTAAAACGCTTTTAGTAAGCACAAAAAAGATATTTCCTCCCACTTTTAAATATGATAAGGGTATGGCGTAAAAAAAAATCGACGCTAGCTCGATATGCGTGATATTTTGGCTTGTAGGCTTAATTCCTAAAGTTCCCGATAATGTTCGAATTTTAACTTGATACTTTTTGTTAGTAATATCTTTATAAGTTAACCAAGGGGGGTTACCAATGATTAAATCGAACGAATTATAAAGTTTTGGTAAATTACTTTCTAAATTTTCTTCGTACTGATCAGGAAAAAGAGCGTCGATTAAAAAAATATTGATTTTCGGAAATTTACTTATCTCTACTTCGTAAACTTCAATAAGCAATAATAATATATTTATTTTCGCCGTTAGTGTTGCCAACGGATTGATATCAAATCCAAAAATATTTTCTATCGCTTCACATTTTAATGATTTTTTAATATTGGAATTTATTATTTTAACTATGAGCTCTATTAAAAAACTGCCGGAGCCACAAGAAGGATCTAACGTTTTCATTCCAACCTTATAACTATCATTAATCATTTCTTTAACAAGGTTTGAAGGTGTGTAAAATTCTCCTATTTTATGTCTTGTTATTACAAGAAAAAATTGTTGGTATAATTCTTGAAAGATATCTTGAGAAGAAAATCGAGTATTTTCTAGTAAGTTATGTACTTCGTTAATAAAATCTCTTTCTAAATCAGGACAGAAAAAGAATTCTAATTCTGGCAAATTGTAATATCCAATGAGATTTTTTTCTTCTAGATTGTCAGCTTTAACTATTATTAAAATCTTCAAAATTGAAGCAAAGTAAGAGTGTTTAAGAAAAAGTTTGCTGTCGATTTCTTTACCATAAATATTTTTGAAGACAGATTTCCAAAGACGATATTTTTTTTGAAACTCTTTTTCCTTCAATTGTTCTTGTTTTTTTAGAAACTTCGCGGTTTCTCTATAAATCTCTGAACCTAAACCAAACAATTCAGTAATTTGCTTAGAATTAATTTCTGTCACTTATATGCTAACTCTGGTTCAATATTGCTCCTATATACCATAAATAAAAAGAAAATTTATTTGTTCGAAATAATTAAACAAAGAACGATTGTTTACTTCCCCCTCATAAACGAAGGGAGCATCAAGCTAAAAATCTCTGCTATTTTTCTAAGTTTTGCAGCTTCTCTAATTGATGTAATTATTAAAATTGATCTTTCTAACTCTTCTTTTACTAGCGATCCTCCTGAGTATATACCTTCTTCCGAATTGAAAACTAATAGATATCTAACGTTGGGATTATTTATAATATTCACTCCAGATGTCGCTTTTAAATCGTCATAAACCTCCTGAAAATCTTTCGGAATACCCCCTCTATCGTTTGTAATTATTAAAATGGGAATGCCCTTCTGAGTTAGCTTTTTAAGCTCGTTGGCATAAAATCTATCGATCTTAGGAGATACGATACTTAACTGTTGTTTTGTTGAAATAATTAGGTTAATTAAAAGCTCGTTAAGTATATTTTTACCTTCAGAACCACCCGAAGACTTCAAATTTACCATTCCAACTAACGATAAAATTTTGTTCTCTAGATTTTGTACCTCATTTTTAAGCCTAAAATTTTCACGCCGTAGTTCTATTATTCTATCAGACAAAGCTAATCATTTTCAGTTTCTTAATTTCAATTTTTAATATATTTAATTTAAAATAATACTTTAACTTATTTTTTTCCAAGGGTTTCCGAATAAAATAAAACTTGATATTGCTAATGAGCTTTCTAAATCAATGCTTTTAGTACCCTCTTCAGCAGATAAATCTTTAAATTTCAGTTCTACAAGTTTAGTCATTTTATTTGCCATACATGCCTGGCGAGCTTTCAGTAGAGAAACCCCTTGACTATGGTGGTTAAATAAATTACTGTAAAAATTAGCTATTATTTCATTAGTCTCATTATCAAAAATAGGGTAATTTCTAGATATAATACCGATGATTCTATCGTAATCAAAATTTTCAACAATTTCTCCAAATGTCCTTAAAACATTTCTTAACTTTTTTCCTTGTACATCGTAAATTTGAGAATTGAAAAACAAAAAAGGCTGTAATCTAGATTGACTTGATTGAATTGAATTTTTAATGTCATTAAATGTAACAATCTCGTTATCGTTCGTTAGAAAAAAACTATCCTGAGGATTCCATTTAGAGTAAAAGACATTTCCGACAAAATGAATGATATGATTCGACCCACTTTCTATATAAGATAAAATGTTATCTCGCGAAGAATCGGCCCCTACTAGGATGGTAATCTGGCCTATTTCTTCTCGATTATTGAAAAACTCGGTTATATAATTAAACTCATTGATTCCTGCTTCAAATGGAAAGATAAGCTCTTTTACTTTAGTCTCTTCATTCCATCTAGAAGGATTTGAACTATTTGTACATTCTATTATCAATACGTTAAATTTATTTTGCTCGGTTAATTCGCCCCTCTCCCCTTCAGATTCGTATCCAAATGTTACTCCTCCGAGTGGAGGTTCTCCAATTATGTAACCAATGGAGTACTTTAATAAGAAAAAATTGTTGTCATAAACTAATTCAAAGGGAATGGTCATTTCATCTAATATAAAATAAATTTCAGGGATAATATTTAGCGATTTTATTTCGAATTGCTTTAGAAATGTTCTTATTTTTTTTGGGAGAAAAATATATAACAATCTACCAAATTCTTTAACTGTAAAATTATAGGTTTTTACAGGATTATTGGAGAATATGTCATTATATAAGTCAATTATTTGAGTATCGTTCCAATATTCATTTTGAATCTTTCCTTCAACTATTTTATTTTCGTGAGATATCATTCGAACAGAAATTAGCCCTTCAGTGTTGATTCTAAATATCATTTGCTTTAATACAAAACCTTCCTCAAATCCGGTGAAAATACTATCATCTTCTCCAAAGGAATAGATTTCCCTTTGAAGATCTTTGGTATCGTTATATAATACTAGTGGATTGTTAATTAAAGATACCAAATTTTTGTCCAGGTGAGGTAAGATTTTCTGAGCAAGATTAAAATCTTTTTCCTCATATAGGGTGCGATAGAACATCATCTTCCAGAAATCTTTTTGTTCTAACGAGAAAAATAGAGATTTAAATTGCCAAAGATAATTACAAGTATAAAAAAAGTGGTATATCTGCGCATTAGTTTGAGGGATTTTTAATTGAGTACTCAATTTTTCAAGAGATTGCAAAAGATATTTTTTTTCTTTCATATCTACAAATTTCTTACAGGCTTCAACCCATAATTCAATTAAGATATTATCATATCCGAGATCAGTTTGATATAAAAATAAATCCTCCAAGAAATCGTATATATCGAAAGCTATTTCAAATCTATTCCTAGTTATAGCAAAGTCGATAAATTTCCTAATATAAGTAACCGCATCCCCATAAGATTGATAGGCATGAATTTTTGAATACAAATTTTTAATTAAAATTATTATCCAAGTATATTCTCCAATATTGTTTAAGTAGTAAATTAGTTCTTCTAAATCTACTAAAATTGTTTTGAAGTTTCTTTCATTAACAGTAATTTTACCAATATTGCTAAATTCATTCTTTAAATAGCCAGGGATTCTATTTACTAATATTTTGTTCATTTCTTTAACGAATTCTTCAGAGTGATCCATAAGTTGATATTGCATGTTTACATTTTCAATAAATACGTATAGAAATAACGCTCGTTTGCTTGGTTCTAACTTAAATATAGTTCGACCTAACACTTCCATGCTTAGATGGAAGAATTCTTGTGGTATGACGGATTTCCTTAAAAACATCAAAACAATTTGTAATTCTATTAATTTAATGTATTCTCTCCTTTCGCTAACTTTAACGCAGAATGAATTTATAAATTTCGTTATACCCATTTGAGATAGAGAATCCATTTTAATGAACGATTTCAATAATGTGGTTGCAAAATTATTTAAGAGATAAAAATCGTCTAATTTAGACAAGAACGAAAAAAAACGTTTGTAGGCGTCTATATATCTTATAAAATCTATATTAACTCCTTCTTCGGTTCTGTGTATTAGAGAATTAATATAAATCCACCATGAATTTGATATAATCATAATTAGTTGGTGTTTTTTTTGAATATTGAGCCATTCAGTTTTTTCGATTTCAAAATATAAATCAGTTAGTAAGCGATCACCCCACAAATGATTTCTCAAGTGTAACAACTTTCTCCCTTGTATAATTTTTTGCTGAAAATCTTTTAAGAAATCGTTTTTCGTTTTTAAGTTGATAGCCATTCAATCCACCAAAGTTAATTATTACTACTGTTCATTAGATGTTATTTCATCTTCTTGTTGCTGATCAGATTCGTTCAGATTTGGATTGCTTATCCAACCTTTCTTTAATTGATCTTTTGAATACAGCACTGAGGCTCCAATCCAGCCCATATTTTCTCTACCCGATGCAGCTACTACTTTAATTTTTGGTTTTAGTTTTTCTGAAAAGTGTTTTTGTAGTTCTAATTCTAAGCGTTCACTCAAACCAGATATTAGACTACTACCTCCCGAAAGAATTACATTTTTCAGAAGTTCTTCCCAATTTTCTCTGTCCCATGATTTTACAGCCTTCGAAATCGCTTCAGCTAAACTCATGTAATCTACATGAATAATTTTCGGGTCAAAAAAGGGTTCAGACAATAAAAATCGTTCTGAATTTAGGTTTAGTTTAGTACCATCTGGCAAATCGATTACCCGATCGTATTTCGTTAAGCCTTCCTTTACTCTTTTCTTTTCTCCATTAGGATCAAGTACACATAAAGAAATTCTTTCTTTGATCTCTTTTGCTATAGCTTTACCGATGTAAATGTTTTTAGTTGCACTAATTTTACTTAAAATTAAGTTTAGAAAATACTTAGTTATATCGGATCCTGTTATCGGAAACATATCTCTAGCCATTATGTTGGTGAACCCGTGAAAAATTGTAGAAATATAAGTGTAAGACTCTCCAATATTAACGATTACCCCACTAGATTTTTGGAGAGTTGATAAAATAGCTTGGGTTTCTGGTAAAAATAGGATATAAGGAAAATTTAACGAATTAAAGAATATATCTTGAAGCTTTGTTTTTTCTAACTCTGATTTATAGAATGGAGTAATAATTATGAGAGGTTGCTTAAATTGGAATTCCTCTGTAATATTTAATTGTTGATAATAGTAAGAAAAAAATTTTAAAAGAATATTATAATTACTCTCTTTACTAAATTCACGAATTTTTAAAATATTTTGATACTTTAGCGCATCATGACCGACTAAATGAGGTTGATTATCTGGTTCTAAAAAAATGTCTTCTAAACCATCTATCGTGTCGGATGCAATTATATTAGAATTGAATAAATAATCAGTAATGTCAACATAAATACTGGGAGCAATAAGATCGGGAAAGTCGCCTCCTGCCCAACCTAATCGGAAATTGTCACTACCTATGTTTAAAATTAATGGAAGTAATTGTTTGTTATCCGTATTTGACATAATTTTATTTAAATTGTTAATATCGAGATTTATTAAGCAAAGCAATTAGTAAAAAGCTTTTTGTTGATGAAAATACTCGTCTGATAGCTTTTTTAATTGATATTCTTTTACTTGTAATTCTAATAACCCTAACACTTTTTTAAATTCACTAGACATAGATTCAATGTCAATATCTGCAATCTTTTCGACTACATCTCTTTTTAATTTAAATTGCTCCAAATTGTATTGAATTCTATCATAAGTACCTCCTATAGATGATACTAATTCCTCAGTGTTTTTCTTAGTTATTTTTCTCATTTTTCTAAGAATTGAAAGTATGGAAGATATAGAATTTTCCCATTGATTATATCTCTCTACGTAACTGTCAAATACTCCTTCAAAAAATCCAGCTAGCTTAACATATATATCATCTTTCTTAGAGAATGAAGGCGACTGAGTTGTACTTGGGGATTTAATCGTAGTCTTATTCTTTTCCAGTGTTGTTGAAATAGGTTTTCTCTTCTCAATAGAATCTCTCTTTGTGAGTGAAACATCTTCCAATACATAATCTTCTGCGATTTGTTTCTTGGTTTCATAAGAAAGTTGAGGTGCAATTTTGGTGTCTTCTTCCTTTGCCACGATAAATACTTTTTCCTCGGTGACACCTTTAAGCATGCTGTGTAGAGCTGATTCGGTTTTTTTAGACGATTTCAAAACATTATCTATATTATCGAGAAGAACTTTGCTTTTTGGTTTTACTTTATCCTTCTTCTTCTTTTTAGCCATACGACTTAATCATCAATTTAATAATTAATTATTATATCTCATTCCAATGATAGGAATTCTACTCTAAGCGCTTCTCCCTTATCTTTTAAAACTTTTTCAAGTTCTTCTGAGGAAAAATTTGGACTCTCTGAAATAACTGTCCATACCGCTGTTTTGTCTTTCTCAACTATGACTGCTTCGCTATACATCATGCTAAGTTTTAAATCTCCAAAAGTAGTTGCTAATTTTGCCAACGCTCCAGGAGTATCTCCCATGGTAATCCTTAATTTAATGAGATTGCTTTCATTCCGTAAGCCAATTGGAGTAATCTTTATTTCCTTAATTTCTGAGTCGCTGACCATCATTAGTTGTGAATTAGTTGTAATCCCTAACGATTTTCTTACGATTTGTGGAATAACGATCCTCCCTCGTTCGTCTATTGTAAGAATTTTGACTTCTTTCATTAATCTGACACAATTTGTTTGTTTTTGTTATAAATAGTATTAAATTATAAGTATAAAAATTTTATAGAAAGTACAATAATTTAGTAAATCTTTAAAGATTAAAATAAGAGTTTTTAATTTTACAAAAGAAAAATAAGTTGGAATCAATTTTATTCTTTATGGGATTTCATCTTAACAGTTAAATCCCGAGCTCGTTTTGAGTACCACACTAGAAGCTCACCCGCATCTTCTGGTTTGAAATACTCGCCTCCACATAATGCTGCCGCTCTGGTCATCATTTCGTCGTCAGGATTTCCGAGTCCGACGATGTAAATTACTACATTTGGGTTATCTGCGAATACTTTTATAGTTTTGAGGAAATCGTCTCCATCCGTTGGGATACCGTCTGTTAAAAGTATAATCATCGTCGGTTGGGGATTTCCAGGACTCATTTTATCGAACTCCGTTAAAACTTGGTGAGCCTTGATCATAGCTTCCCCCATGCGGGTAGATTGCCCGTACGCGTTTCCTATGCGATCCACTATCATGCGAGCGGCATCTTCTAAAACTCCCTTTTTCCCACTTGCTGAATCCATGTAGTAGCTGTTTCCAAAAGGGAGAATCTGGCTTTCGTCTGCGAACCTGATAACGGAGACTTTTTCGCCGAACCCTCTGCCTACTTTTTCGCTTAAGAAAAGAACAGCCGCAAAAGCAGCAGAGATTCTTCTAGGGACATTAACGCCCGGTTTGAAGTGCTTTAAAAACTCTTGAATTTCACGTGATTCCATTGCTGCCTTGATGCCCTCAATAGCGGGGGCGATATTTACAACTCGAACATCCCTGGCCATCATACTTCTGCTAATATCTATGATTAGAATAGCGTTAAATGGAACTAAGCCAGTTGGACTTAGGTTTATGGCTGTATTTT